>Ga0214480_100091_pt1 | contig 37005 bp, 29 predicted proteins | sample M1_20Mar14CPVII9_3_FD_165042 | JGI IMG/M metagenome (GOLD analysis project Ga0214480, IMG submission 165042) | Marine eukaryotic communities from Monterey Bay, California, United States - M1_20Mar14CPVII9sort6BwellE17 | ecosystem: Environmental > Aquatic > Marine > Unclassified | place: USA... | reverse complement strand
CTAATAACACCCATTGTAGTACCAATGAAGGGTGTTAAGAGTGCTAATTTGCAACGTACTAAACAAGCATTTGTGGGTACAAGTATGGCACAGGCATCTATGTTTGCTTTACTCGTTGATGATGAAATTGATATGTAATAAAGAAATGGACTTTGCCCCACATTGGTTGGATCTTGGTGGCAGGAGATTATGTATGTTATATGTATGTCTAGAGAGTAAAGAAAAGTGTGTAAGCTGAGTGTGTTTATAAGAAGTTTAGTAGTAGCAGTATTAGTATCTAAAATAATCAAGCTATGACAATGGATCCCTAACTTCTGGTCTCAAGAACATATGCACAACCTGTAACTAAATATAAAACAGCATCGCTCTTCTACTCTTAAATCCTTCATTGGTACTACAATGGGTGTTATTAGCCTAGTTCCCATGCCAGGACGATGGATGGGCTAGGTATCCTTTCTCCGGATGCATTTTCTATGCTTTCGTACTAAGTTTTTCGTAAACATCTAAAACTTCTCCTGGAAACATGCATCACTCGATTTGCAACAACGAGTGCTGCCTATCCAGTACTCCGCTTTGCAACAATCCTATCAACAGAAACTAAGTTCTCCTTTAATGGAGCAGCAGCGGCGGTGAACAAAATCGATAACATCGGTATGGTTAAAGTTAAAGATATCAACGATAAAAATAAAGAAAATATGTTAAAACTCATGCTATCACCTACAGCTGAGACTAAGGAGATGACGGTGGTTGATGAGTCAAACTCAACCCTATCGGCCACAACGTCATACTTATCTTCTCCTCATGATGGTAGTGTATTGCAATCACATAGTGAGACGATGGATGCAATCTTATGTGTCGATACTGATATCGTCGATAATACTTCACCGCAAAGTCAAGATACAGATGCCTTCTTAGAGTCAACGTATGCATCAATCTCTTCACAGGATTCTACTACATCTACACTATCAATGGAGGACAAAGTCAATCTATGCAAGAAAGCAAAGGACATGGAATCGGCGGCAGTAGCATCGGCTTCAACTAGAACATCAGCTGATCCATTTGCAATCTCCAACCAACTGAAAGCTATGCAGGAGAATCGTCAGATGAATATGGAGAACCTTTGCAATCAGTTAGAGACTCAACGTGAACTGCTACAAGCAGCGTCTAAAAGTATCATCACTGATATTAACAACAAAGAAGCCAAACAAAAGAAGGAAACAGCATACAAAGTCGAACGAATTTCATCACTCGAGAAAGAAGTAGAGGAAACAAAGACTAAGAATGCCAAATACAAGGTACTCACTAAACAACTTCAAACAAAGAACTCGGATCTTGCAGTTGAGCTAGGAAAGTCCGCGTTAGTATTGTTTTATCATGTGATTTCGTGTGTTTAATAGATAATGTCTTTGTGATTTGGATACTTCATTTGAACTTGTTTGCCTTTATTTGACTACCTTTACAACCACATGTATTAACAGAGTTACTATTATCATATTGCATCTTCTAGGAAATATGCTCACGTCTGTACAAGAAGTTGTTGAATCGAATACAGTATTAGAGAATCAAGTACAAGAAGCTAAAGATCAGACAACTGCATCTGAACAAAATAATGCCGAGTTAGTCAAGAAGGTTGAGGACTTGACAAAAGAACTCAATAAGGCCAAGGAAGAGAATAAAGAAAGCGTGGCCAAGATTGCGGCGGCTTTCAAGCTAGCCGATGATGCCGCCGCTTCCATGGGCAGGTTGTTCAAGATGGCCAACGAGAACAAGCAGCAAGTAGTTGATGCTGATAGTAAGGTATCACAGTTGACTCAAGAGGTGCATGAGATGTTAGAAGAAGAATGAGTGTAGTTCAAGAGGTACATGAGATGGGATATAGAAGAATGCTCTTGATAACAGGCATTGTCCCGATCTCAGAGGTGTTGAATGTTTTATGTGGATACGTGTATCATAGAGTAATAGATGTTATGAATAGAGTAAAAGTAAGCTACTAGAGGTAGAACTAGAGAGAAGAACTTGTGTATATTCTGTCAACATTGCAGCACCATCCCACACTGCACTGCCGACAAGAGACCAAACTGTATCTTTTTTCATGTTATGAAAGTTGTTATGTAAGGTATGTGTTATTAGCCAGAACTATGTAGAACATACAGATACGATGATAGAGAGGAGTTACATCGCTGAGGAGTTGCATCGATGGAGATGTCTTACTCATGGCCCGTGGCAACAATGGGCTAAAGTCAAGGATTATCGCTAGAAGGTATCCCTCAGCTCCCACAGGTACTCCCAACCGCTCACCATTCACCATAAAAAACAACTGTACTCTCTCCACTCCTCCTTCACCTCACATCTAAGAGAGAGGTATGCTTTACCATCGTCAAGAGCAGCTATTGATAGATTAGACGTCGTATTGCAGTAGGCTCCGATCATACCAATTTGGCTGGTAATATCATCGGTCGCGCCGTGAAAGTGGTATCCTTTGCAAATAAAAGTATCTTGACATCAAACATCATACTTATCTATCAACAAACAAATCAAAAATGGCATCAGTATCAACTAAAAAGACAAAGGCAACAAAAGTAAGTAGTAGTAGAAAGTCCAAATCATCTCATGGTTCTTCTTCTACTACAATAAAGCAACCAGTACCAAGTTTCAATCGTTCACATACATGCAAAAAAGGTGATGTACGAAAACTGCATAAACTATCTGGTAAGTCCGCGTATGTTTTACTCTGTTTAGTTATTGTATCTTTATTTGTTTGCCTTTGCAACCTCCATATCTAACATAGTTACTGGAACAGCACCACATGTGGAATCTTTCAATTACTTTTTAGAAACTGGTTTAGCCGCCGGTGTTACTGACATTCCAATATATGAAGTTGACATGTTAGATGGTAGTGTACCCGAGAATCGCAAGTTAGGACATGTTAGTGGTGTAAGTTCCGACACAATTAAGATATGGGTTGAAAATGTCAAGATTGCAAAACCAACAAAGAATCAACCCAGCGGTATTAGTGGAGGTAGAGGTACCAAATCAACGAATCTATTACCACGTGAATGTCGTGAATTAGGTATCATGTACGGAGCACCATTAATGGCAGACATTTGTGTCCAGATAGTCCGACGTGATGGATATGGTCATGAAACACCCTCGGGATCAATTATCCGAATCAATCGCAACTTTGGTAATATGCCAATCATGGTAATGAGTAAGGCATGTAACTTACATGGCAAGTCACCAAGTGACTTGATTAAGGTTAAGGAAGAACAGACAGAATTTGGTGGATACTTTATTGTTAGCGGTATTGAACGTTGTGTACGATTGTTACAAGTACCTCGATCGAATCATGCTACCTGTATCCAACGTTCCAACTATAAGAATCGTGGCAAGTTGTATACTGATTTGGGTGTGGCGGTACGATGTCAACGTAAGAATGGTGATATGAGTACAGTTACCAATACATTGCATTACTTGACAACCGGTGGCGCAACATTGAAGTTTGTTGCAAGGAAACAAGAATTTCTCCTACCATTAATCTTGGTTATACGTGCATTAAGTGGTTGTGAAGACTTACAACGGGGTAAAGAAATTGGACATGGTATAACCGATGAGGAATTATATCATCGTATTGTTCAGGGTGATGAGGATAATACATTTGTTAGAGCTCGTGCCGAACTGTTACTACAGGGAGCGCGAGCCGAGTTTAATGGGATGCAAACACCCGAGGAGTGTTTGGCATTAATTGGTAACCGATTTAGAATTACTAGTTCAAAGCCGAATAGTACGAGTGATGTTGAGATTGGTAATTATATCATTGATCGGTACGTCTTCTTCTTCGGTGTGATGTTTATGTGTTCATATGGACTGGCCTTGCCCACATACTCACACACTCACACATTGTCTCCTAACCCAAATTATTTTCACAACACAGGTATGTACTCATTCACCTTCCAAACTATGGTGACAAACTAGAGTACATTCTCTTCATGTTACGCAAGCTTTATTCCTTCGCCGCTGGAGATTGTGGAGTCGATAATGCCGATTCACTTCAAAATCAAGAAATATTACTCCCTGGTCATTTACTATCCACCTTTGTCAAAGAAAAGTTTGAAGAATCATTAGATAATATCCGTAAAGGATTATTACAAGAGATGCGTGTAGACTTTACCAAGTTTTTAGGTAATGTCTCACAGCAGAAGCATTGGACAAAGGTTGCTGATCGATATGGTATGTTATCATCGGGTGGGATTGGGAAGAAGGTACAGCACTTTCTATCTACTGGCAACATCATTTCGACAACCGGATTGGATTTGATGCAAGTTAGTGGATATACGATTGTGGCCGAGAAGCTCAACTTCTTGAGATTTTGTGCACATTTTCGTAGTGTCCATCGTGGTCAATTCTTCATGGAGATGAAGACGACGGCTGTTCGTAAGTTATTGCCTGATCAATGGGGATTCTTATGTCCTGTGCACACGCCCGATGGCGGACCATGTGGATTGTTAAGTCACATGGCATTAAAGTGTATTTGCATGGCTAGACCGGCAGTTACTGATGCTGCGGGGATGAAGGATTTGAATGAATTGTTAATCTCATGGGGTGTCATCCCCACAGGAGTAGGAGGTGATCGTGGTGATGGTAGTACAATCTCAAATCATTCAAACTTGCCTGTTCTGTTGGATGGTCGAGTAGTTGGTGCAGCATCTGTCGTGCTTTGCAAGTCTATAGCGGCCAAGCTTCGGTCGTTGAAAGTTCAAGAACCACCAATTGTTCCATCGAAGCTAGAGGTCGCCTTCATACCTCCAGGCATGCAAGGCGGACCTTATCCCGGCCTCTTCCTTTTTACTATCGGAGCGAGAGTAGTCCGGCCCGTATTACAACGAGCCACAGGAAGGACCGAATTCATTGGACCAATGGAGCAGCCGTTTATGGATATTGCTTGCCTACCCGAAGATATTAGAGAGGGCATCACTACGCATCAAGAATTGGATCCTGCCAACATGCTCAGTCTTATTGCAAGTCTCACTCCATTTTCTGATTACAACCAGTCGCCAAGAAACATGTATCAATGTCAAATGGGTAAGCAGACGATGGGGACTCCCGGCCACTCACTCCCATACCGAGCCGACAACAAACTGTACAAGATTCAGACTCCCCAAGCACCGCTTGTACAAACGGCAGTACATGGAGAGTACAAGATGGACGAGTATCCCAATGGTACTAATGCAGTAGTTGCCGTTCTGAGTTATACCGGCTTTGATATGGAAGACGCAATGATTCTTAACAAGTCATCATATGAGAGAGGGTTTGGACATGCGTCAGTGTACAAAACTCTCAAGGTGGATCTCGGGGAAGAGATCGAGCAAGCTGTACAAAGAGGTGCTGATAAGGACAAGATTCGGCTCAAGAATAAGACAAGGCGTGTCAGAGTCGAGCCCGAGAACGACGATGATATGCCCACCTTCAAACATGAGCTAGTTCACCCCAACTTGGATGAAGATGGCTTGCCTCATATTGGTTCTACTGTAGACGAGGGTGATGCATTGTACTGTCTTGCTGATGATGAAATGGGAAGAGGATACCCCGGCAAGCATAAGGAGAAAGAGCGTGCTTATGTTCAGAATATACGCCGTCTTAACTTGTCGGGTACGTCCGAGAAGAAGGGGAAAGGATCAAGTAAGGAATCAAATGATGGTCTTTCAATTACATTGAGATTTACAAGAAATCCAGTTATTGGGGATAAGTTCTCAAGTAGGCACGGTCAAAAGGGTGTTTTGTCAATCTTATGGCCACAAACAGACATGCCATTTAGTGAGAGTGGCATCTCTCCTGACATCATCATCAACCCACACGCCTTTCCTAGTCGTATGACAATCGGTATGTTGATTGAAAGTATGGCTGGGAAGAGTGGAGCTTGTCACGGAATGTTTCAGGATGCAACACCATTTACATTCCATGAATCGGGAGATAAAATCGCCGTAGATTACTTTGGAGAACAACTCCAAGCCGCTGGCTATAATTACTACGGCAGTGAACCACTTTACAGTGGAGTATCTGGCTGTCTCATGCAGGCAGACTTATATATTGGTGTAGTTTACTACCAGCGTTTACGTCACATGGTTAGTGATAAGTATCAAGTTCGAGCAACAGGTCCAAGTAATCCATTGACAAGACAACCAATCAAGGGAAGGAAAAAGGGTGGAGGTATCCGACTTGGAGAGATGGAGCGTGATAGTCTCCTGAGTCATGGCACTGCCTTTTTATTACACGATCGTTTGTTGAATTGCAGTGACAAGCACATTGCATACGCTTGTCGTCGTTGTGGAGACTTGTTATCTCCTGCAACTCAAAGAAGTGCTATCCTATCTGCAGGTCAAGCCCAAACGAATGCCACCAAACATCATTTGCGTGTATATTGTAGGAATGCCAAGTGTTGCAATGCAGTTAGAGAGGAGGCAAATGATGATGCAGTGCAGCCAATCATCTTGCCATATGTCTATAGATACCTCGCGAATGAGTTGGCGGCCATGAACATCAAGATGAAGATGAATATAGAATAGCTTTTCTTAACTGCTAACCTTGATACTTTATATATGGGAAATATTTGGCAACAAAATTCGCTAGCCGTCATCTCAACCATCATCTCAGCTAACCATATAATCATAATATAGCCAGCCGTCATCTCAGCCGTCATCTTCAACTGCGATTTGACTACATCTACTCCATTTCCTATCCGTGATTTGGCAAGGCAAAAAAAGAAGAAGATTCCGCTCACCGCCCCTCAGAATGCTACAAGTCTAGTCCTCTTCTTCTAAGCTAGATGATACGACTAGATAAGCATCAGTATAAATTTACAAACATTGTTTTATCTTTATATTCAGTACAAGTTCATACATCATACGAAGTCAAGTCAAGCAAATTATCAAAAGCAGACATTTATGAAGGGTATGAGATGTCGGTGGATCAATTCCTTTCCACCCAGCTCCTTATTGTTCAGGTCCACATGGAGAATGATCAGCGAGCATTGGTTTCTTCCACCAGTTCTTACTACCATCCTTATGAGCATTCATGTTACAGTTTCCCGGCTTGGCATAACGACACACTTGTACCCAGCACTTTCCTCCACCACTCTTATTCCTCCAAGCTTCAGCACATCCAACCCATTTAGTTCCCCTCCAAATACATTGTGTAAGATGACCATTGGCAGGGTATGAAAACTTCGCTTCATCCTCAACCCAACGAGTTACCACATCATCGGGGTGTTTTCTTTCAGAATATGATCCAGTACCGTGATGACTGGCCAAGTTCTCTCCATGGACGTTGTTCTTATCATGAATTAATGTACCACAACTGCGTTGTACTAATTCTTCTGCATATTTCTTTGCATCTTTTTTCAGAGAACTAGACCACTTTAATGCGACGTATGATTTACCATTGCGGGTGTGCCATGTTTTACGCCGGGTATTGTGTGCCTGTAGCCATTGTAAATCTTGCATTGTTGCTTCATCATTTCTACCACTGATGGCATCTTGGGTAGGGTTATTGTTGTTGTTATTATTATTGGTAGATGTTGAACTTCCAATAGTAAATTGATGAAATCTCTCTCCCCAATTACTATTATTCGATTGACCCTTCTGTACACCATCTACAGTGATTGTATAGGAACCATTACCACCACTATTCATGCCATCACGAAATAAATCGTACATTGTAAATTTATACTGTCCCGGTGATAAACAGAATCCACCAATATAAGTTGATTCAGAAGCATATTTAGTTTTTTCGGGAGGACCAAAGTGTTCAGTCTCCTTCCAATTACCGTTATTCCTCTTCTTGTGAACCTTCCATGAGTTTTCAAATCCATAATCATCAGTTTTAAGTATCAGTCGGAAGTATGCCTCATCGAGACCTGTGCATTTTTGTTGTAAGTTGCGTTCTTCTTGATCAAAATCATTTGACATTGATGGTTTGAGCTGTGTAATATATGAAAGGAGGAGTGAGATTTGTGCATATCTGTGTAGAATTTATATGTATCGACTTTGTGTATACCACTGTAAATAACACATATAAATCCAATAATAATAAACTTACATCAGGTATAGAATCATCTCGTAATGATTCCTTCTCTGCAATAATTTGTTTAGCTTTGGTAAGTTTTCGAAGACGGGGCCGTGGAGTGGATGGAGATGCCACGGGGGAGGTTGCAACACCATTGTTGTTATTGTTAGCAATATCATTATCATCACCCAATACAATTGGTAGCGACGATGATGATGCCAATAGGAAGATGAGGGAGAGTATTTTGTTCATGATGATTGATGTGCTTTGGACGATGGAATTTATGAGGAGCTACTACTAATATGTTCTCTATTGCAATGCCTGAGGTGTTTGTCATTGGCTGTTGATGTAACACTCCACACAATAACAGCCAATTTTTTGGTGATCATTGGAGTGGCTATCGGTGCCCAAAAATATTAAGAGGTGCGGAGTTACAACCACACGCACTAGACTTGTGGAGAGATTTAGTCGAACCTCGGAGTTTGGTTGGGATTTTGTGAGGACGAGTTCGCCAAAATATCGACAAATCCAAATGACTTCCGATATAGATGTCGTAGCTATGTCCTCCCCTTGTGTTGGTTGCTTGATAAAGTGGACGAGTTTACTAATCCTCTAGAGTAGTTGGAGTATCAGGAAGAACATCGTATATAAAAATGACTTCTGGTCTTATCAAAGGAAGTGTGCACATTATGTGTCACTATTGGATACTCACCGAATTGGAGAGTAGGGGCTTATGGGTAGTCTGTGGGCGTGGGACTTGAATATTGGGTATATATATTCATATCATTATTGACACTGTTTCGAATATCTTTCAGTATGTTTTATATGAAAGGTTTTCACTTTCACTGCAATACCTCTCATTCATCAACGAGAACAAGATAAAGAAAGAAGATCAATAAAGTATGATGAGCTTAATACCCAAACGACAACACAAAGAAGTATTTGATCAGGTGTATCATGAAATGTTAGATAAACGGAATCGGCAAATGCGACTCGAAGACAAAGGAATCGGGGAAGACTCGAGAATCGACTCGGCACATGAGATCAAAGAACGTCTTGAACAGTTGAAGAAATTAGATTGCCAACGTGCTTTGGAAATTGTGAGGAATTTGGGGAGTAGTTGTTGGGACGTGAGAAGATCTGGACCTCTCTTATCTTAACAAAGGAGATGTAATTGTTGGAATGATAAGTGGGGTGCACAAGTACAAGAATATGGGTAGATGTCATAATAAGATAACGCCCAGTCGAACCAAAGCTTCTTGTTCCAAACGACTCTATCTTATTGAACTGAGACCGACGAATCATCATCTACATACTCCCATCAAATCTCATACTCAATCCTTCTAACCAGTGACCTTCGTAACGATACCCGTTCCTACAGTTCTGCCTCCCTCTCTCATGTTAAATCGCAGACCAGGCTCAAGAGGTACGGGGGCAATCAACTCTACATCCAAGGTTGTATTATCTCCAGGCATGACCATCTCTGTTCCCTCTTTAAGTTTCAAGTCACCAGTAATATCGGCAGTTCGAAGAAAGAATTGTGGTCTGTAGTTTGAGAAGAACGGCGTGTGTCGTCCACCCTCATCTTTATTAAGACAGTATACCTCAGCCTCGAACTTGGTTCCCGTAGTTACAGTTCCTGGCTTACAAAGGATCTGTCCACGACGGATATCCTCCCTCTTCAAACTACGCAATAGTGCACCAATATTATCTCCGGCCATGCCGTAATCCAATAACTTCTTAAACATCTCTACTCCAGTACAGGTTGTCTTTGCATTATTATCATATCCAACAACCTCAAGTTCATCTCCAATATTTACCTGTCCCTGTTCGACACGTCCAGTAACAACTGTACCACGTCCAGCAATACTAAACACATCCTCAATAGGCATCAAAAATGGCTTGTCCAAATCACGTGTAGGTTCTGGAATATTATCATCACATGCCTGCATTAATTCCAATACACGTTCGGAGCCTAGTTCAGGATCACGACCTTCAGCCGCAGCTAATGCCGATCCTCTAATGATGGGTGTTTCATCACCATTAAATTCGTAAAAGTCAAGTAGTTCACGGATTTCCATCTCGACTAATTCAAGTAACTCCTCATCATCCACCATGTCACATTTGTTTAGGAAGACAACAAGGTTGGGTATACCAACCTGTTTGGCCAAGAGGATATGCTCACGAGTTTGAGGCATGGGACCGTCAGTAGCAGCTAGGAAGAGAGAGGAAGAGGTATTAGAATGAGTGGTCAGATGAGGAAGAAGCAATATTGATATTTGATCATATTATATAAAACGCTCAGACATCCAAGGAAGTTATTGTGCTCCATGAGCTCATGCTCGTTCAGCGGTTCTGCAAACGTTTATGGGAATGTCATCATCATAGCGCATATATATTGATCACACCTGACTCTAGATATAGACTCTAGAGACCAGAAGGCAAACCAGCCAACTATCTATACCTACACCTCACATACTCTACTCACCAACAACTAAAATTCCACCATCCATCTGTGCAGCCCCTGTAATCATATTCTTAACATAATCAGCATGTCCCGGACAATCAATATGTCCATAATGACGAGTTTGTGTTTCATATTCAATATGAGAAGTATTAATTGTAATTTTACGTGCCTTTTCCTCAGGTGCGCGATCAATATCTTCATATGTCATGGCATCACTCCATCCTTTCTCGGATAGGACTGTTGTAATTGCCTGGGTTAATGTTGTTTTACCATGATCGACATGCCCAATTGTCCCTATGTTAACATGTGGCTGTTACGAGGTATGTAGGTATGCAGTGGGAGTGTGATGGTTGGGTGAGTAAGTGCACATCATTGTATCTTATTGCAACAAAAGACAACCAAAACATCCATCATACGGTAATTCCAATAAAAACTGAATCTACACGGTTTAAAATGGGGTCTAATCCCTTTCAGACTGGTGCCAGTATATTTGTAATCCTTTGGATATCATTTAATAATAAATCAACAATAAGGGTTACTTTTTACTTACTTTTTCGCGGTTAAATTTGTCTCCAGCGGCCGCAAAGGTACGTCGAGTTACGTAAAGACCTGTTTTAGATGATTGAGTTGACGATTGGAGTAACCGTCTCGCCGTCTGGGCTAGATTTGATGGTATAACACTCGCCATGGTGTTATTATTATTGTTAGTCGATTTTGTGGCTCTCAGAATTTTCATGAGGGAAACTCCATATTGGAGGGATGCGGGAGGGCATAGCAATTTGCAATCAATGAGGATTGATCGAGCAGTAGTAGGTATGGTTTCGTGATAAATAATATTAAGCAAAAAGAAAGATAGACATATAACACCACAATTATCAATTTAAGATTATCTCTACTGAACACACAATCCCCTGTCTGTTTAACACATATGTAAGTAACCCCTCCCTCGATCTTCTCTTCCCCCTTTTCTTTCTTTACAACTCAGCGACTAGCTTGTCAAAACTATCTTCTTCCACTTTCTCCTTGGGAGTTCCGTCAGACATGAATAGTGTTTTCTTATGCTCTGGTAATTCCGAACGAGCCACAAGCTTATGCCCATCAATCAACTTAATACCCGCATTACTTCCGTCATCAGCGACTTGGTCAATCATACCGATATCCTCACCAACTTTCGTCCAATACTCCTTAGGAGCAAGTAGGCTGGGGTCACGATTCTTACGTTCCTTATTCATATTACTACGGCAACTTGTATACGCTGCACGGACATGTGCAGGTATGGCAGGACATGTATTGAAGTGATAATGTTGCATATCAGTCACAGAGGAATACAACTTTTTAGTTGTAGTGGGATATACAATAGCACGATCAACCCTATCCTTTGCGTCCATTCCAGGGACACAGAATACACACCGAAGACCAACTTGTCCAATGAATTGTGCCTTACGTCCACGTACATGTTTGGTTGTGTCCTGATGATAATTATGTTCAATACTTCTTCTAATTTGATTTTATTTTATATTGTTACTATTGTTATGTTATTTCAACCCGTAAGCGACTGGCATCTTCTATTTCCTCCAAGACTTTGGTAGCATTGATTTAGTGGGTATTCCATGTTACAACCATAAAGATAACTACAAATAACATCACTGTTTGATCTTGATTGAGAGGATTAATCTCTTGTAGAAATAAATAGATGTGTTGTAGAAATAAAAACATGTATAGTATTGCAATACCAATAACCATGCCCCAGACAGCTCTCAAAACTTTATCTACAACCTCACGAACATCATCAAGATTTCGTGCAGCTAATAGTTCACCTACTACCCAATCATACATTGCCATTTTGTTATTATTGTTGTGATATATAAATGTTATTACTAATGATTAATAGTGAGTTTAGATATTATGATTTGTAAAAGATAATATTATTACTGAAACCGAAAACTAGCCTATTGTATGGTACCTACACTTAGATACTCAAAGAAAAGGTCGGTCTAAATTAGTCAAATTAGCTCAAATTTTAGAAGCGGAGTTGTAAAAATGAAGTGCTATTGGTTGAAGTTGAGAGTTGAGTGTTTAGAGTATATCGATGATCTATACAGTTAGTAGTTTGTATTAATACATTATTTATATTGCAATACCATATCTATATAATATATATATATATCAATAACAAAATGAGTGGTGATAATAATCAAGAAAAAACTCCACCATCAACGCCAAGAGGAACAACCACCAACATACCTCAGCAAGTTAATCCTATTACGGCATCGGATGAACGGGGTATTGAATCACCTGAATCAACATCTGAACAACGAGTTCCTGTTATGAGACCTCCTAATACTCGTAATACCTCCCCTCGACGTTCTCGTGGTAGTGGTGGTAGCGGTGGATCTAATGCTCACTCTTTTGGGTATAGTATCAAGAAGATTATTATGACTCTTATTATTTATATTCAACTTCAACTATTTGAGTTGTCTACTGTACCAACATCAAAATGGTATGGGTCACCAGTAGAATTCACATCCATATTCCTTGCAACACCACCTCCCAAGGATAACAGTAGTAGGGTTACATTAAAGGATTTAAATTTTTTACATACACATGGGGATATGTCGTTAGTTGGTGAACATCAAACTTTTGTTTATAATGTTAGGGTGAGGAGGAGCAGCAGGAATAAGAATAGCGGTAGATCCGATCAGAAGCAAGAGGAGGGTAAGTTTGTGTGTATTATATTGTTAGTGTGTATTATTATTTTATTGTTGTTGTTTAATGTTAATTTCATATTGCATATAACTTTAACATTACTACTTCGGCAGGAGGGAAGGACCCATGCACTGTTAAACTTTCGGAGCGTAGAGCAAACGGCTTTACAGAAGATACTGGTACGTTGTAATTAGTTTCTTTGCATTGGCTTACTCTATATAATGTCTCGTCTCCCCGTCTTTCTAATAATCTTGTTCTAATCTCTTCTCTCACCTATCGTAATCCCTTCTTATTAGTATTCCCCCAAAATATACAGGCACAACGAGACTCATCAGCTTTTGATCGTCTAGATGTCAATCGTCTACAAGCACATCCCGTTGTTCGTGAGCATCTCGATGTATATGCCGAGAACTCGCTGCAGATATTAGAAGAGGCAGGGTTCGTCCAAAATCCCGACTCTACATTCATTGATATCTTCAAGACAGAGCGTGCTGTTGAAGTTGAGTCTGGCGTCGACGAGAATAATCGAGATGGTGTCATCTATGGAATGTTCTGTGGTGAAGCACCAAGTCAAGACATGGGTGTTGAAGTGAAGTATGAAATGGAAGACGGTTCTTACGAGTATTTCTCAGGAGTGATTACAAGTGCTGTCCGAAATGAAGAGAGTAACTTTACAATCTCTGTCGCCTTTGATGAAGGTGATACAGGAACCTTTGAATATCCTTTCCCAGATTTGGTGGACATTCAACTTGATCGTGAGATGACTCTCGTGAAAGTTGGATGGACAGGCAACACTACTGACCGACTCATTCATTACCGGAATGATACAACCTACCCCGATTTCAATGCAACTTGTCAGATGCTTGGCCTCGTCTACTTTGATACCATTCCTTACGAAGTGGATCAACAACTTGCACAACAGAAGCTTCGGCTCTTCCAAACTGTTATTGGTGACCCCAGGGCAACCCCTCCAATGATTAAGTTTTTTGAGTCAATGTTGTCACAGGCTGAAACGGAGAATGGTCGTGAGTGGCATCGTGGCGGTCCAGGCCGTAACTTTATGGCTCAGATGATTGAGTATGCAGTGCAGAAGAGATTGAGTAAACCAGGCCGCCTACTTGCCAGTCCTGCCGAGGGATTCATGTTCAACAACACAAAGCATGACTACATGGTCAACACAGCCATTGGAGCCGTAGATGAATTGATTATCGTCAATGATAACTTCTTTCCTGAACATTTACGAAACGGCAATGTTCGTATTACTCACATCAGGTAAGGACAGACACTGCGCGCATCACATTAAGTTTCACTTTTGTATTGTATCTCATGACCTGTGTGTATGTGGCCACTAACCGAATCTTTCCTCCTTTAGCACATGGAGAGCCGGCTGTGCTGCTGATAAGTTGTCGTCTGCCATTGTTGGGGGGGAGTTTATCATTGGTCCTGATGGCACCTGGTTCAATACAATCGACGAAGCTCAATGCCCAAATGCCGAGACTGAAGAAGAAATGTTCGATCACAACTTCTCTGACGACCAGTATGATGATGCTGATCATGTAGTATGCACTAGTCTCCAGCAACCCACCACTTGCCCTGATGAACCACACGTCATGTATGTTGATACACAAGGCTACATGTACAGTGACATGGTAGAGATTCAGAAGATTGCCTACCGTCTAGGCTTTCGTCACAGTCTAACTATCCTTGGTGGTGAGATTATTGTCTATCAACATACAATATGCATGACACAAATCAAGTTCCACGGCCACCTTGCAGTTGCGGCAGATTCTCGACCAGAAAAGTCTGTGCTTGATGCTCAGAACCGAGGTATTAGCATCAGTGTTATGAAACAAGATCGACGATACCTTACTGGTCAGGCTGCCAATGCTTCGGATGGATTTGATGATAGTGCTATCCTTGGTACCCAGGCTACTGAAATACTTCATAATGGTCTTCATCTAGTGAACAAGGCAAAGAAGTTTGCTGTTGTACCATACAAGGATCTTGTCACGCCACCTGATGTATCTGCCACTGATAGATGTGGTTTAAAGATGACACCGGCATATGCAAATGGCGGAAGCTTCTTGAATCCATCCTCGGACTATGCACGGCTTGTACAACACAGAGATTTGACTAGATCTGAGTTAACCCCTACCAAGGTCATCAACAGATTCTCCAATGCAACACACGAGACTTTGCCCTCTTTTCTCACCCGCTTTGACAATCAACTCAGTAATGGTAAAAGTGTGTCCCGTCGTAATAAGGATTGGAATAGGATTATGACAGAGTACCTTCCTTCAGTAGAACGGGAAGCCTTGATAATCTCAATTGACGAATGGGCTGAGTCAAATGGAAAGGTTGTCAGAGTAACGAAGCGTTTGAAGTGGTCTCCTGAGGAGGAAGCACTAATTGACACGTACGCAGGAACGGCTGACATTGAAGCTAATTGGAACGAGATCAAAGACCAATTGGACGACAAGACACTCAAGCAGGCTAAGACGAAATGGGAGACTATACAAAAGGCGAAGGCGAAGAAACAGAAGTAGATAATGGTCTCATATGTGTATTGTACTTGAAGAAATGATATATATTGTGCTTGAGGCTACCCGCTCCGACAGGCTACTACATTGAGCCCGGGTCATCCATTTGTAAGAACGCTGAACTACTATTTGCTAAAATGATAAACTAGTCTCAGAGTATACTTTGCCATCTCTGGTAGATGTTTATGACTCATTGAATATCCGTACGCACCCCACGGTTCATACTCATCACCTTCAAAGATATCAATTAATGCATTACCACCACCACTATATCCAGATATTGCATTCACAGTTAATGGTGCTTCCGGAGGAATAATGCCAGCATCAACAAGTGGACGTATTAATGCAATAAAACCGGTAGGATAGCATCCTGGATTTGAATCATCGACGCGGTATGCAGTTGATGCATCAATAACGACTGTATTATCAACTTTCGTTGATATCGTCTACTAAATTCATTTCATTTGCAATAAAGATTTCACCTGAAAAAGTGCATAAGATGTGAGCAATATTCCTTAATGAGATTAATGCAAATGGAAACATATCTAACTTACAAAGACGTGACCGAGTATAACACTGCTTCTCTGACAAATGAGTCATATCATCTGCGGTACCTAATACATAAGTCTCGCGATCAGTCTTCATCGGATATTCTTCTTGTGGTAAAGAATTTGGAATACGTGTTGCTGGAACCTTCTTTGCAGGTGGAGGCATAACCATTGGCGGTAGTGTGGGTACAGCAGTAGCTCCACCCGAACGACCATGTACTGGAGGAACGGGTGCTGCTTGATACTTGTCCCAATAATCCTTAAAAAACTTTTGATAGTAAGGATTGTTCACAGGTGGCGGAGGTGGGGGAGGGGGAGGAGGGTAAGCATTTGGAGCCGACGCCTTCCGCTTCTTTGACGAGGATGTAGGTAACTTTGCCAATGTCACTGTACTATCAATTTCGTTGGGCATATTGATATGTTTTTTGCAATTGATGTGTCTCTTCTTGTTTGTTTTTGTTTTTATCAATTTCAACTATTTATCACCACCGCAATAAACTCTAATGATATTTGCACTTCTTCTAACTAATAATAACCAATGAACTCCTTAATATCCGCTAATATAACAATACCTAACCTCAACGCTCCATTGCTGTCAAAGTCTAAAAAGTAAAAAACAATAAAAAATATAATTGGGAGTCATTTAGTATAGTTGGGACACTGGTAGTGAATGGAAAATGGAAGTGTTGAGTGTTGTCTCTTGTGATCAGAAGTAATACGCATAGACGGCGCCCTGATAGTGATAGATAGATAGTACTGTTGCAAACATATCAGAGATTTGGTGTACGCCAGATTGGAGGATCTCACAGGCGGTGTGGATACAACAACAATAAAATACAATACTCCGAAAATGATGTATCTGTGAAAGACATGTCTCGTTCTGTTTGTTAATTCAGCATTATGTTAGAGCTGGTATTGCAATTGGTTGCAGTTGATATCGAATTAGCTATATGATCATCATGTCTATGACTCATACTATGAAACCATCGAGGAGGGTTGCAGTTATCCTTCTTATTGTATTCACCATCTTATGCATACATCATCATTACAACTCTCTATCTTCTACTAATGACTTCTATGCAACCCGACGTCTCGAAGATGATGATACAGCAGATATAATACAACAAACATATCATAATCTAAAGCAGGATGGATTTGAGCCAGGTACAGATGAATTCACATCAAAGTTAAGATACGCAACACATGAACATATCAAACAAATTAAACCAGACTATGCTAGACAAAATATAATACATAGTCGTACTCGCAATGAGCTCATCAACAAAGGGTATGAAGAAGATTCAGAAAGGTTTACTAATATGCTACATACTAAATCTTTGAGAAGAATAGACTCATCTGAGAAAACTTGGTTCAAGAAACTTATTAATCGTATGGTTATTCAAGAAAAGATTGATAATCATATTGCAAAAGTTTCAACTGTACCCCTTCAAAGTGCTAGTAGTTCAAGATTAATAACTATGAATGACAAAGAAGAAGCGATACAAAAGTTTCCATTTCATTACGCACCGGAGAGTTGTATCCATGTAGAAGACATTATTCATATTACAGAGTTCATTAAAGATTTGTATATCAAACATAACATACGAGTCTTCCCTCGTAATGGATTCCTCCTTGGTATTGTAAGACACGGCGGTTTCCTCCCGATTGAAGCAATGGATGTTGATATGGGTGTAGTATATGAGGATCTACTTCCACTATATGATAATGAGAGATTTGAAACAAGTCAGAGTACCAATGGTGATAAAAGAGCAAAAGGATATTTAGATGACTTCCACATTAGATTAAAACCGCCAGAAGATGATTGGGTGAATTGGCATGGACTTAACCCTATCACACAAGAAAGCTATCCGTACATGGATGCCATGTTGACACGAGATTCATATAAGATGCACGTTGTAGCTTCATATCCATATCGAGATACTGGAGGTTACTTCTACCCAAGATTTGATAAGGCTGACTTCAATCATGACGTTCATGTTGCTGATGCTTTGAGGTACAACGAGGAAGGTGCTGATTACCGACTTGTCGACACCGATGAAAGAATCGATTCAAGCAATGTAAGTAAAAGTTGGTTGAGTGTGTTCTTGATAGTAGTATCTGACTGACCAATTGCTTCTATTCTCAGTTTGAAAAGGATGATACCCGTCAACTTGCAACCATCTTTGATACAAGCTTTGGCTGTTTTATGGAAACACAATTCTACTTCACAACAATACTAGTTCCTTGTGATTATGATAAAATCTTGACATCTATATATGGTAAGAATTGGAGGTATGTAGAGAAGAGAGGACCGAATGGCAGTCCTAAACATACTACAAAAGCTGTGTCGGAGGAAGAGAATGAGAGAGTTCTAAGTGGTGGTCCACGGCCAGTATGCTCATTTTAGGTAGCTAATAAGAAGTTTAGGTAGTATTAGGATATGATAAATCATTAAGGTATCTATTTATAGTAGAGAAGAGTTATACTATCATAGGTGGTACACGATAGTGACTCTGGACCAAGCCATTTGTATATGTCGTCGTCTTTATATGCGCCAAAGGTTGGTTGTTTGTAGATGAAAATAAAGGTATACCATTTCCAAGTATTAGTGGCACTCTCGTCAAAATAAGCTCTCCAACACACTCGTTCTTTAAAAATGATTGTATAGTACTTCCTCCATCGACATAAACTTTTTTATATCCTTCTTTCTCTGCTTCTTTCATTATTTCCATTGGACTTGAACTAACAACTCTTGTTTGTTTCTTTCTACATTCTGGTATATTTATATTTGATGGATGTTGTGTTGACCATATCCACACTTGTCGATCACCATACGGCCATACTTCTTCACCGAACGATATTACAGTATCCCATGTCTTTCTCCCCATAACTAATAAATCAACAGTACTTAGGAAATCGGTGAAGCCCATATCACCATCAGATGGTGATGCCAATGTTTGATATTCATCTAGGAATGTCACCGACCCATCTTTAGTTGCAATATATCCATCAAGTGTTAATGCAATGTAAACTGATGCTTTCATCTTGTCATTCATTGTGGTAATATTACTATTACTCAAAGATATTTAATAGAAATATAGCCAGAAGAATTGCAATTGCAATAAAGTACACTTATTCTCTGCTTGAAAGGGGAAGTGTAGGTAGCCACTCAAGATCAAAAACACAACCACTTAGTATCAATATCAAATCGGAGAGAAGAGAGATATCAAGGGAACAATATGGGAGTGCTCGTCTAATCAGGTACTGAATTGCAAGTGCTTTATCACAACATTGAGCCCACTTGGCATTTGTTGGCATGAAAATAATATGGATGATGCGAACCCTAAGCCCTTTTGCGAATCAGGCAGGTGATTACAAGAAAGAGCAGTAATATCGACAGAAAGCCAAATTATTATGTAGCATGACTCTAAAACTCAAATCACTCATTGTTGGTAGGTTTGCATTGCAATTGCTATTGCGCTGACTCTCATAATATACCATAAATATAATTATACCCTTCCTTACAATATACAAATCGAAATAAATATCAAACAACAACAACAACAATACCAATGGCACCCAAAGCCTCAGATTCTCCCTCGTCCTCACATAATACAAAAAGTAGCATGAGTAGTAATAAAGACCAGCAGCCCTCCCGAGAACAGAAACAAAGTAGACGTAGTGGACGATCATCATCACGTCGTAATAAAGATTTAAGTGGTTCTTTTACAGGAGCACGGCCATCGAACGGAGGCCCATCAGGTGTATCACAACCATCTGCGGCAGATCGAGCACGTCAACAACAGCGTCGTCGTCCAACCAATTATACTAGTTCGTATACCCCCCCTCCTGGTAGTTTATCCCGTCCTTCTTCAGATGGTGCTAATCAACAACAATCCCAATCTTCTTCATCGGGTATTAAATCAAGCTCACGTCGTAAATGTTCATCATTAGATCGATCCGAGGAAGAAGGAGATGCTCGACGTCGTCATCTTAAATCGGGTGGTACCCTCCCCCCTTCTAATACTACTAACGAACCATTGGCAGAAGCTGCAAATGTAATCGGCGGATTATCCGAACAGGTACAACAGCGACGTGAACAATTACAGTTGCAGGCAATGCAGGCACAGTTACGATTAGAGCGGGAACAATTGCAGCATGCTCAGTTACAAGAACGTCAGGCATTTGCACAACAGGAACGTGAACGCCAGGCTGCTGCATTACAAGCTCAACAGCAGCAACAGCAGAGTAGTAGCAGTGGTGGAGAAAGAAGGGAAAGTAGTCGAAAGTTAAAAAGTGGTGTTAGTTCCTCCCGTCGTAAATCAGAAGAACGGGAGTCTACTACCTCCTCTAATAATGGTGGCTCACCTCGTAAATCTTCTTCCTCCTCTGGTGGTAGAAGTCGTAAATCGGGGGAGCGTAAATCTTCCCATCGTCGTTCATCCCGTGATGAATCCAACTCTAATAACAATAACGCAGACACATCCGAACGTACCGAACAACAACGCATAGAAGAATATGCAGGTAAACGTGCCCTACTCCGATTAGAACAGGAATTAGCTGACCACTCTGAATCCAATGCCAATGCCTTTAGTCGATCTAATAGTTTTAGTAGAGATTCAAGTGGTGATCAGGAGATATATAAAAGTGTCATGGATCGTAAAAAGTTGGCAAGGGTACCGCAGGTGAAGAAGAGTGATTTAATTATTGGTGAATATTTGGGTAGGGGTAATTTCTGTGATGTGTTTGAGATTACTTGGATACCAGGTAAGATTATATATGTATATATATATATTGGGAATTGTATTTTATTCTTTGGTTATTATATATGTTTGATATGCATGGATGAGTTGTACTTTTGGGGAGCAGTGGGAGTTTAATTTTTGTGCATGATATGCACTTTTTTGCACATTAACTAAAGAACTCATTCTCTCCTTATATAAACTGGATACACACAGAACAAACACGATCCCAATCATGGAATAAAAGTACACAATCATTTACATATGATACGTCCCAATCCGGTGATGACATGAGTGAACGATCATTAGAAAATAGCATGGAAAATTTAGCACTAAGTTGCTCGAATGATTTAAATCTAGTAAGTGATCCAAGGAATGGCGGAATCACAAAGAGTGCTAGTAGGAGAAGTGTTAGTCAAGTTGTTGGGACTGGACGGGGTAGTTTCATGGGTGGAGAGATGAGTAATTCAGCACCACCATCAGGAGGGAAAGGCGGTGGTAGGAGATTAACATTAGAGGGTATGGGGAGTGGGGGAAATCTGCGTAATCCAAATGTATTGGCACTTAAATGTTTACGTCCGGCCGTTCGTGCTCAACCACGAAAGTTTGTCATCGGGGCAGAGGATTTAGCACACGAGACTGCCTTATTGGCATGTTTAGACCATCCCAACATTATCCAATTGTATGGACGTGCCGAGGGATGCTTCTCTACGGCATTTCAAATGAGGAATAAGAATGGTAGTAATGATAACCCCTCCAAGAGTAATAAGGGTGAGGGGAAACAAATGAGTAATGAGGGATACTTTATCATACTTGATCGGTTAATGACAACACTTACCGATCGTAATGATGAGTGGAAGGATGAATGTCGGGCGATTAATGGTGTTGGGGCACCTCCCGAAGGTATGCCATTACCACCCGAATCGACACTACGGGAACATTTATGCAAACGTCTTAAGGTTGCATATTGTATTGCCGATGCATTGGAATATCTGCATTCACGACATGTTGTCTTTCGTGATTTGAAACCTGCCAATGTAGGTTTTGATTGTAATGATTGTGTCAAGATGTTTGATTTCGGATTTGCAACGAGTATTGCACCGCTGTTGTCACAGCCATACGAGGGATATGGTCCACTGACAGAAACGTGCGGGACACGTAGATATATGGCCACGGAGGTGGCATTAAAGTTGGGTTATGGAAAGGAGGTGGATGTATATTCCTTCGGGATGTTACTATGGGAGATTTGTGCGCTAGACAAGCCATTTGATTCGATACAGAGTGTGGATGAATTCCATGACTTGGTTGTACTATGTGGTCGTCGTCCAAGTTTGAATATTGATCCATTATGGACTCCTAGTCTCAAGAACTTAATGAGTAGATGTTGGAGTACTGATCCTTTAGACAGACCTACGATGGTACAAGTGAAGAGTTTGCTATGTAATGTCTTGAGGGATATGAATAAAGCTATGGAGAAGAGTGGTGATGGACGAGTTACCGCCAGAGGAGGCGGTACCGGGAGTACAGCAACACATCAGCAGAGGCAAGAGCAGGGAGGCAACTTTATGCACAAGTGGAGAAGAAGAGTTTCAATTTAAGATTAGGCATTGTCAGATAAGAGAGGAAGGTTGAATACAGGGGAGAGATAGAAGGTTGAACAAGAGTAGAATGACTTTGCATAAAAGTAAAGTAGGAATTTGTGTTTTGAAAGTTTTAATAACTGCTTGCTACTTTACTTGTTGCTTACTATTGCCTATTCCTATAGATTGTTTCTTCTAATCATATTAGTGATTATGGTTTCAACTCTTCTTCTTATCATGTGACACTGCCTTATCATGTGGAGAGTGGATGTATCCGTATATTCCCATTGCAGTAAATAGAACAATGAAAGGCATAGCACCAGACGGAATAGTGATTCCATACAATACAGTGCTTTGGCAGGCCACGGAAATACAAATTGAATGATAAGATTTAACATCCATGACAATACGATTGAAGACATTCCTAATCTTGGGGAGTTGTGAGTAAAAACCTCACATACAATGATCGAAGCAGACAAGAGTTGTAGAACTGAATATACAATACTCATATGTTTCATTGCATCGAGTACGGTAGCTGGCAAGTCCGTAAGATCCTCCTGACCCATACCTTGATACATTTGCATTGGATCGAACACTATTGGAGTAAATATGAAAGTCATAATAGCCATGTAAGTGGCAGCAACAATCTTGGCAGCATCCGTCATCATTATTATATATCGATCAATATTGATATGATTATGTAGAGGAGGTGTCAAAAGTAGAGGGTGTGAGAAGATCTACTACAGGGGTGTTCTCAACTTTGATCGTGGTCTTTGTACACAAAATTGCATGCCGTCTCATGCTACTTTCTGTTATTATAGATTAGTAGTTGACGGTAAGAGATATGCGGCCGGGTAGGAAGGATACCACAATAACATCTACTTCCAATATTTACATTACATATACTAAACCACCATATAATCTGATTTAAGCCAGTCCGACCAGCTTCAAATCAGCAGCACAACCAATCATTTCCCCAACTGTTACAACCATTTGATCAGCAAACTCTTCCTTCAGTGACATCAAGAAGTACATTTTACATTTCTTAAGAAATTTATTCTTTGCCCTTTGCTTCAAGTCGGGACAATCTTCTAGAGATCTTTCTACTTCTACCAAGAAGGAATCCTTAATCACAAAAGCAACAGAACTGTCGTCTATACCAACCCTCTCTTCATTACAAAATAGCCATGCAATTGCACATACAACACTGCCCAAGTTATCAAGGCACTCTCTAGCTTCTAAACAACAACTTTCATCACTTGTACTCTTGGTAGTAGATAGTTCAATGCCACCAGAGTCCATTACCCATCTTGAATGCCTCACGAGACATTTTGTCATGTGTTGAACTGCCAATTTGAGTGCACCTCGGACACCATATGATTTCACTAGTCGAATAGATGGCATTGTGGTTGTATCAAGGGTGGTAGAAGTGGTGGTGGAGTATAAATCATGCCCCTGAAGCTCTGTAAGTAGCATCATCGACAGCAATTTAGATCCACGAGCTGCCAGATGAAGTCCTTGAGCAAGCCTCCTACCAAAGACCATATTCTCAGTCTGCTTAATCGACTGTTCCAACAAAACTTCAATATCGTCCCACGATGATGGTCCAAACAATGCACCTGTATCTCTTCTAACCAGCCGTCTTGATGCCCATAAAAGTCCATAGACATATTGTGCTGCCAACTCAGTTCGATAAGGGTCTTTGAAGTGAACACTAGAGCCTTCTGCCTTAGGTCCAAATTTCATTAAATCCATCAGCTTGTTAACCATTGATAAGGGAGGTACAGAGTCATGAGCACAAAGCATATCACGAAGAAAGTTTGATCCTGTTTGGGCCTCGGCTGAGTTTAGAGCACACCATAACATATTGGGAAGACCAGGAGGAAAATCCTTGGCTTCTTTTCTATTTTCAAGAACTGATTGATCAATAGCAGGTCCACCTTCGTCAGGAAGACACAATTCCGAAAAGTCTTCGTCAAGGCCTGTGCTATCAATGGCATCAAATACAATATCATCCTCGGCAGGTTCAGACTTGACTGATATCATTGAGTTCATTGAATTGGATCTTGATCTTGATGGTCGTGTTCTACTTTGTGTTTCAGTACCCGGCTCAGTCTTGACTACCGGTAATGGTCGCCCATACTCATCGATATTCTTCTTCTGTTCTTTTCTCTGTCGTCTCTGGCGAATAGTATCAGCCATACTAGCCGATGTTGATACAGGCCAAATGTGTTGTCTATTCAATGGTAAGTCCTTGCGAAGATTGGCAAGGACAGCTCCGGCCGTCTCTTGATAATTAGTAGACTCACTTGATCCGTCTTGGAAGGTGACTTTGTAGTTGTTGCTAGTTGATTCCTTTGAAATTTTCCCGATCCTGCTAAGATCATTTGACATCATGGCTGATTTACCCACTAGCCAGTCTTCATTTGTTGAGTCACAACGAGTAATGAGCCGAACCTTCTTTTGTTTCGTTGGGATATTGGACTCATACTGAAAAAGAGGGCATCAACAATATGAGATACAAGACACTTAGAGCAATATCAACAAGACGAATTCACAACAAAAAAACACTCACATCTCCATCATAATATAAGATATCACAAGTATTCCCATCTTCACTGATACTGGCTACTCTACCACGAAACCAACGCCCTTTAGACCCTCCATCTTGATAGAAACCATCCACGAGATCACCAACGATAAATGTTTCAGGGAAGAACTCGACCGAATCTTTAGCAGACGACAACTTTTCAATGTCCTCACCGGGATATTCGTATGTGTCAGATGAACCATCTTCAAAATTGACAACAACATTGCATTTGGATGTGCTGTCCGGTACTGATTGAACCTTTTTCACTGTCCCAAAGTACCATTCTCTTGTAGAATCTCCAAACATATCTTTATCTACTACAAAGAATACCTTGACACCATCTCCTTTTTGGAGTGCGGTCTCATCTGATTTAACTTCAGAGCGTTGAGAATCATCAAGATCCATTGTAACATCCATTGACTCATCAGTCTTTGCGTCTTGAGTGCCAGACTCTTGTGTGGCCTTCTTTTTCTCTGATGGCTTGTCCAATACTTCAACCTCCATAATATCATTGTCATCAATCTCCATTGTCTTATCAGTCTCTGCACTTCTTTCCTTCTTCTTGTCGCCACTCGTCTCTTCATCATCCACCTTTTTCGATGCCTTCTTCTTTTCCTTGGGTGTAAAGTCTAGTAGACGAGCTGCACCAGCTTCTTCACCCTCGACTTTATTACTATCAGTAGGATAAGTTAACCCAACAACACAAAATGCAATTCTTTCATTACTAATAAATTCAATTGCATCCCCAATCCGTAATGTGCTTTGCTTTTCTGCTGGAAGGTACGCCCCGTTACTTCGCTCACCACGTCGTGTTTTATATACTTCTACTCCATTGCACTTTTCATACACTTGTATAGTCATGGTTGGTTGATGACGGGTGGTGGAGGAGGCGACTGAAGCAGTGGATGCTTGTGATTGTTGACTATCATCTCTAACAGGTGAACCAGCAGCAACTGCTGTTGTTGTGATGGTACTACTATCACCATCAGTCAATCCACGAACTTCCACCACCTTGATATTATTACGACTAATCCCCGGAGCTTTATTGGATATACCCAAATCAACAAAGTTACTCTTTGTTTTGGAACTTGATCTCCCCAATATTGCATTGGGAAAGATGCGCTTAGCCTCAGACGTTGCTGGATCATATGGTAAATCTTTATATTTTGCAACTGCAGACGTACAGGCAATTTGATGTGGATTTGGCACTCTTACTAATCCCAAGGCATTGGCACGTATATATGCTTGACGGGATGGGGATTTCTTTGGTGATTTGACACGAGCCTTCTTTTTCTCTTGACGGTTAGGACTGTTGGCGGCAGCAGCATCCTTTTTGGACGGGGATAGGTATGCCTCTATTGGTCCCTTCTTTTGGGTAGGAGATTTGTCTACTTCCATCTCATTGTTTGAGTTACTCTTTGCCTTCGGTGCACCATTGCTTTTCACAGCAGCTCCACTCTTCACACCACCATTATTACTATTGCCTCCCCTTGAATTCTCAATCCTTTCCAACTCATCCGAAATCTTATTCCCAACAGCACGTTTACCAGGAGTTGGTCCCTGCTGTTTCTTCTTTCCTCCCTTAGCTAGTAATAAACCAGGTAATCCCTTTTCTTGTGTCTTTCGAGATGGTTTCCTACCCTTATTCTTGTCAGGACTTGCATATTCCGAATGTTCAGTGATATAACGTTCTTCAATATTCTTTTCTTTCCGGGATTCTAATATATACTTCACTTCATATTTAGTTTCTTCAGCATCATGAGATACTTTTATAATCTTTGCAACACCTCCTTGATCATTTCGTCCAGGCCATGTTCGATCTTGTACATTGACTATTTGATCTACCGTAAATTGTGGTGGTTTGGCATTTGCTGTTGTTGTCTTGGACTTCTTCTTGTTAGCTGCCTCTTTATTGGTATCAGTAGTAGATGGTGCATCCTCAAATATTGAAATTGGTTCATCAGATGGTTTAGTTGATGCACCGACAACTTGTGTTGTTTTAGGCTGAACAGCACTCTTTTGCTGTTGCTGCTGTTTCGTAGAAGGGTGTTGTCTATCCCTCTTTCCTCTCCTCTGCTGTTGCTGCTGCTTTTGTTGTTGATTCTTTTGATGTGTTGAAGTAGTTGCTAATAACTTACCCGCAAGTCCGCCTGCCAAATTTGCTAATGAAATTGCACCACTAGGCTTTGATTGCTTTGTACTACCGCCTCCACCCGCAGCTGTGGAAGAAGACGTAGCAGCAGTTACAGCTGCACTATTAGCAGGTAATTTAACATCCATACTATCAGAGGAGCTATCCTGTGTTAAATCTAACAATGCCGAACGTTGTGAACCACCACTACTTTTGCTAGCACTTTTTACGGCACTACTTGAACTTTTGAGTTGTTTACCATTCTTGGCAGGCGTGGCACTACTGCTACTAACAGATAATCCCATTACAGCAGCAACAGTAGAAGATGGATCCTTTTTAGTGGTACCATTTTCTTTACCCTTGCCAATTTTACTTGCTGTGGATGTTAATGTAGTTGTGGTGGTGGACCGTCTTTCTTGTTCATCAACCTTTACTCTTTTCGAGGGTGAGGTTACAATTTCAATATCAGATGATGGAGATGACGAAGCAGTCATGGATAAATCTACAACAGCATCAGAAGATGCAAAAGCAGCAGTATTATCCGCTGCAGGTCGTTTCTTCTTGGATGTAAAACCAAATGCAGATAGCGCATTTTTTGATGTACCCTTGGGAGTTTTGTTAGATGATTTATTAGTACCGCCGCCGCCAGTACTACGGCGTTTGGTACTACTTGTAGACGACGACCCACCTTTGGCACTTGGCGGAGAGTTAGACATGATTGATAAGGTGTGTATCAGTACAAATCAAAGACGTGCTACCCAGCACAACAAGGCAAAATTATGAGAGTTAGAGTTTTTGAGTTTGAAAATGGACCGTGGTATCCTTTCGCAATGGCATGCATTTAATAAGTAGCTCAAACAACACAACAACCACGGCATATGCTTTGAGAATAGTAGGGGCATCTACTTGCTGTTGTTTCCATATCTATTGACAGTACATATAGTTGGTATTATTTATTGATACATAAAATTTCAATTGGTAGTGCATTGACACTACTACCAATAAGTGACGATCAGAAGTTAGAGGGTGAATGATTGGTATTGCAATTTGATTAGTTGCAGTTTCGTATATTGGTATTAATTACTGTCATTAGATCAGTTTTTTAACAGCAGTCGGTTTTGTGTGGTGGCGGAGTACACCAAAAGTTTATCTACACATAATACACATCACATAAAATTGTAATGACATATCAATTTAGTACAACAGCATCACCCTTCAATGATGAGACATACCTTGAAGCATTCGTTGAATCAATATCAACATCATTACCCAATGAATTAAAACGTAATTTAGATCATTTATGTGATTTAGATAAGACTAGTTCACAATTACTCGAGCAGTGGCGTGATAAGCAAGATAAGTGTTATAAATGTGCTGAGGATTCATTGGTGCGGAAGTTTCGTAGTGATGCCGCTGGTATTGACAGTACTACGACGACGAGCTCTGATACCGCCGTCGGTACCACAAATGATACTCCGACGGCACTACCTGCAACTCCATCCAAGTTTGACTGTATTCAGTCTCCTGAGAAATCGCCAGATAGTCCAACAAAGAAGAAAGCATCAGCATGTAAGAAATGTCGTGCAAAGAAGACACGATGTGGTGTACAACCATTTTGTTTAAACCTAGCAGCTGGTTTAGATAGTCCAAATAGTCGTCAAGGTGGCTCATCACCCAAGAAGAAACAAAAGGTAGAAGAAGATCCAATGCCACAAGTCTCACAAGAGAAACTAACAGCTCATTTACTAAAACGTGGTCCACCAACCTCCAAAGAAATCGATGATACAATATTGAAACATAATCCACAATATCCCGCACAACGTCAGGAAATTACTGATATGTATAACACATTGCAACAATACTCTAATGAGAAAATGAGTACAGCACATCAAGTTAAAAGTATGATTGATATGGCACTGGGACGGATTGATCGTGATTTGGCAATGTTTGAAAGGGAGTTAAAGATTGGTAACTCTAGTAGTGGTGTTATTGGTGGTGGAGGTATACAAGGCATGACTAGTGGTGGTCATCAGCAACAGCAGAGTACTTTATACCATCCGCAGCCTTCATATACCAGTAGCTTCGCCCCAGTGCCGCCATCAGCAGCAACCAGTACTGCTCCTACCTTGCACCGTTCAACTGGACTGTCCCCAACTACTTCTTCATGTCAACAAAAGAAACAACAACCATCAACACAGGAAGTTGAAAAGAGCACAGTTAAGAGCACTAACTTGGCTGCTATAAAGGTCTCGCCAACCTCAACAGAGTGGATCCTCGCCAAGATATTAAGCACTGAAAATGGAATGCATACCCTCTCAGATGAAGACGTAACAAGTAAACAAGTATATAGACTACCAGTCGGAAGACAGGTGAAGATATTAGAAGATCAAAAACGTCATGCTTTGACATGGAATCGTGGAGATGACTGCTATGCCATATACCCGGAAACTACTAGCTTTTATCGAGCTACGGTTAGTACACCGCTGCATAATGGTTACGTCGGTGTTCAATTTAGGAATGATATGGATGCAAATGGCATTACACATGAGAAAGCTGTGCAGCTGGGCCATATAATGAAACGTCCTCGGTAGAAGAGATAAGCTAAACAAGCAAGGAGTAGTGTTTTAGACCCTTTCATTTGCCCAATGAACCAAATGTTCCTCTACCTGGGTTCCTTCAGGATACCTTTAGATAGGATACCTTTACAGAATCTCACGGGCAGTTCAGGGGCAGTACTGAGAAGTAAAGATTTATCCACAAAAGCCTTCCTCCCCTACCCTCTACAGAATAGCCATTGATATGATAGGATATCAATAGAATACCACACGGCTATCATTCAATACCTCATTAGACTGACTATTGTTCCCATACAAAGTATTAAATATGATGTGTAGTCAAACTGCTCAGGGCTTACTTTGCAAATCAGAAAGAAGTGGCAGTAGTTGTTGTTCCTCCTCATCAAACATCATTGATAATAGCAATCGTTCTTCAGAAAATAATATGAATGGTGAGGATATTGCAAAAGAAGAAGATATGGTAAAGGTGGTAACGCCTATGCGTTCAGCTAGAGGGCTGATGCGCCGAAGTAATAGCGCTCCTATGACAAACAAGTCGAGCAATAATCGTCGACGATTCTCTCGTAGCAACAGCAACAGAAGTAATCGATCATCAACTACATCCACAAAGAGTAATAGTAGCGTTGGACAGCGGGATATTTGCTACAACTGCGAGGCACCTATATCCTCCTTATCGTCAAGTCAGAAAGTACCAAATAACTCCTCTTCCCTCTCCCCTTCCACATCACTCTCCCCCTTTACATCTCCTACCAACATGACATCATTTGATTGTGAATATTGCGAGCGTTTACTTTGTGGTACATGCATCACCAACGTACCCTGCTCTGGCCCTAACTGTACATTATCTAACTGTATCGAATGTGCTGAGAATGGTAACGGTGACGTATTATACTGCACACATTGTGGTAAGGGATATTGCAATGATTGCAAGTCAATGGAATACTGTTATTGTCTCCAAAGTGATACATGTCCAGAATGTCATGTCGAGATGCATGATTATGATGTTGAAACATATTGGCGACATTTGCCTCCCGAGTTTCAAAAGTTATTATCTACATACACAAGTCGAAAGTCAATTGATGTTGAGTCATTAGCAGAATATTGGAATGAATGTGTTGTCAATTTGTTACCTAATGATGATGAATTTGATTTAAGATTATACAGAAGAAATCGTAAGGCACGTGCAGCTTCATTGATATTGGCTGCATATTATTTATTAAAGAATAAAGAGAAGGAGAGTGTGTATTTGATACTGTATGCGGCGTTGTTGGAAGAGGTTTGGAATCGTGGTGCTAATTACTTGAAGGAGCTTGTAACGGAAGAAGATGACAGTGACAGTGATAGTAGCTCAAATGACGCAGCAAAAATGTTATCAGTACACTTTACATCTTTCCATGCTGTTGTTGAGAATACAGTGACCAAGTCAGGGATGATTGCCTTGCTTCATAATCAACGTCAAAGTATCAGAGAGAAGGAAGGACGAAAGTTATTTGAATGCATATCTTATGCATTGGGTCAGCTACAGAAGAAGGAGGATAAGACATGTGCAGTTCGTATCCATTCGGGGTATGACATTACACATGATACTGACACGACACCTCAAGAATCACTCAGTATGAACATTATTGCATCAAGCAAGGATAACGAAACGAAGCAGAAGAACTTTGTTTATAAAGATACGTCATTAAGCTGGTGGCTCAAGGTTTATGTGATTAAATGCATGTATCACAAGTGGCTGACAAGTCCAGTAACTCCATCTACAGAGTATTATAGAATTGTACACCAGGGTAAGACAATCTTTCTCAGCTCAGCAGGTAACAAGACATTGGATCAACTTGGTATATGCGATGGAGATGAGATTGTTGTTGAGGGTATAGTAGCCAATCAAATCCCGATTCAACATGAATCTTCAGATGATGTTGAGCTCTGTCAAATTTGTGATACTTTACGGCCAACGATTACCTTTGATATGTGTATGGGATGCGAAAAGAATGCTTGTGGTGGATGTTCAGTCAACTTCTTTGATTGCGAGTATTGTGAACGATTGCTTTGTGGGGGATGCGTCCCAGAAGTACTATGTGAGGGCAGTGGATGTGACTTGACAAACTGCATTGAGTGTGCTGAGAATGGAGACGGGGATGTACTCTTCTGTACCAACTGCGGTGAAGGATATTGCACTGACTGCAAACCGATGGAGTTCTGTTTTTGTCTCGTGGGGGATACATGCCCCCAATGCCATTCGGACATGCACGAAGATGACATTGAGTATAATTGGCAACACTTGCCAGATGGTATGCAAGCATTCATAGCTGACTGTGTTTCTGACTATCCATCATTGAGACCTACTCCAGATGAATTTGCTGCATTCTGGTGTGAAAGTGTTAGGTTCTTACCTCAAGACAAGGACTTTGATGTTCGTATCCATCGTAAAACTCGACAAGCACGAGCTGCCTCTCTCATCTTGGCCTCGTATCATTTGTTGATGGGACAAGATTCCGTAGCCGTGTATCTAGTTGCATATGCTGCTCTACTGAGTGAGGTATGGAATAGAGGGCCAAATTATATTCGACGAACTTTTGAAGATGATGACAAATTTAGTACAGGAGGTATTGATTATTTGGCTGCATATTGTACATCATTTCGATCTCTATTAGAGCACACTAAAACGAAGACAAGCATTATCGCCTTTCTTCATTCTCAAGTTCAAGATGTAACTGGCCACGAGGGTAAGGAGTTGTTCAAGTGTATGGACTCTGGGCTTAGTAGGCTTCCTAAATCTGATATGCCATTCTTTCGTCCGATACGAGAGACTGCTAAAAAGGTGCCCCAAAATTTGGATATGACTATCATAACATCGAACATGGATAATGGCGAGAAAGATAAGAGAGTAGTATGCAAAGACATTACATTAGGCTGGTTGATACGATCTTACCAGATCCAGCGCAGTTATGATAACTGGTTAGCCAACCCTGAGATGCCACCATCTGAGCCTACCAAGTTCTTCCGAGTTGTACACCAGGGGAAGACATTGTTCATTAGTTCAGCAGGCAAGAAGACTTTACATCAGCTGGGGATATCATCTGGTGATGAGATTATTGTTGGTGGGGTTGAGGTAGAGACGGATGGTAGTGACCAAGAAACAAGTAAGGCAAAGAAGAAAAAGAATACCAAGAAGGCTACCAAGAAACATAAGACACCAAGTAGCCCATCGAGCAAGAAGAAGAAGAAACAGTCAAAGTCACAACCGGCTGTTGTGTCCTTAACTCAAGAGCAACTTGAACAGAAGTGGCGGCTTGAGCATTCAAAATCAATGACTCCTGTCTTTGAGGAGATTGCCCCTTGCCTCAAGGAGATTAGGAACCGCCTTAATGATATGATGCTCAAGAAATCTAAACCAAAGGTTAGAATCCTCCGAAGGAAGAGTCTCAGGCTTGAGTCATCTTCTGCTACAACTTTGCCTCCATCTGATGGCTCTGGGATCGGTGGAAAGGCGGGCAAGCATGTATACCCCGTCCTAGTCGGAGATGAATCCAACTTGTACAAAACATCCAAGGCATTATCTAGGAAGGCAGTGACGGTTATTGATCTGCATGGATACACAAAAGATGAAGCACTTGAAAAGCTCGAAGAGTGCTTACCAACTTGGATCAACACTGCAATGCGAGAAGATCCTTTTGTGATACCAGTCGACATCATTTGTGGAGGCGGTAGTCAGATCTTGGCAGAAGTTGTAGAGATGTGGATTAGATACAACCGTCAAGTGGCCAATAGACCCAAAGGAAGATAAGTATCCTTTATAGATAGTCCAAGTAAAGAAAGTTATAATGTAGAGTATGTTGTGGTATAATACCCTAAGCCTGACTAGATAATTTCTACTAGTACTAACTTTTTTATGAAGGATACCGTAACTTTTTAGTGCAATAATTGAATGAATACAACTCTGCAACAAATGACATACTGATATATAACTACATGTAGTATCAATATACTAATCAATTAGATATCTCACTTAGCGAGACAGATAGAAAAGCGATTTGTACAATAGAAAAGAGCCATCGCCCCTCATCGTTGTTTGATCGCCAAAAACAACTATAATGTGGTAAGTCTCAACCCTGCAAACAAATATAAACTCAACGCACATAACAATCCCCAACTGACCTCCATGATTGCTATGCCCATTGTAGTAGTCAGTTAGGTATATTTATGGCAGCTTATATGATATTGCAATAGTAGTTGCCATGGCCGACGTACAATCTACCACCGCGGCATCACGCCGATCAACTAAAACATCCTCAACCTCATCAACAAACATGTCCAACAATGATACAGTAGCAGCAATGCGTCACCTCCGATCAATAGTCCAATCAATAGCCATGGATGAGAATATATCACCAACTCAACGTACACAGAAGATACAAAACTTTGAACAATTATTGGATAAAGCCGAGAAGCAATTACATTACAAAAAGGATGCTGGTGGTGCTGGTGTATGCGAGTTATTGGATGATCCGTTGAATATAAAAACTACTAAACAAGTAGTCAACGCAGAAGTATTAAAGAATAGCAGCAGTAAGAACAACAACAAGAAGAAGAATAAAGAATGGAAGAAGAAGGGATGGTTAAAGGCTGGTCGATTATTAGGTCGGCAGCGTGTTGCAAACAAATCGGTACCAGGCGTTGGCGGAGGCGGAGAAAGTGTCACTAGATTATCAACAACATATGAAGGATTGGAAGTTGATACACGTCATGAAACTGAAGTTCAACGTCGTGATATGGCTCTCCAAAACAACGATGAAGAGACACGTGAAGAAACTGATTCAATCATTGATATACGTGATCAAAACTCGTATGATTATACCGCCTCCATTGAATCATTACGATCACTCAATACTTTTGAAAAAGACTTTATTAACAACGTCACTGCTGAACATGCTCGTATGGAGGCAGCGGCAGAAGATGGTAATAGTGTTGGAACATTTGAACAAGACTTTGTTGGGCCTGTTCGCAATAATAATAATAATAATGTATACCCGACACAGGTTGAACAACATCAAATGTATAATGATGATGCCATTTCAGAAACGACATTTGAGGCCGATGCTCGTAGTCTTGAACCATTGGAGAATCAAGCAGTAGTAGGAGGACAACAGGGTAGAGGAAGTGTATTTGTGCCGCAAATGCCTCGTATGGTACAAACAACTGAACATGAAGAGGTTGAAGATGATATAACAGTAGGTACCTTGGAGAATGATGAACGAGCTGATAACAATGTGCCTCCTCCACAACAACAACCCAATCCAGTACTCAACGCATGGGGAAGTGCTCCCACAACTCTTACAACATTCAACAATATGGTAAAGACTGCATTCTCAGCGGATAACAGTAGTAGTATCCTAAGTGTATCAACCTTCGAAAAGGATACTAAAGCAATACAAGCATTGGCAGCTAAGATTGGGCGAACACCAAGCTTCAAACCAAAGAAGTCTATTCCTGAAGAATTGGAAAGTGTTGCTAGTGATGGAACGTTTGAACAGGATCAAAAGAAGCGTATGAGATCACAGATATCACCTCGTATGTCAACACATCATCAGGATGGTATGGTATTGAATAACGCTAGCGAGGTGTCAACATCAACATTTGAGAAGGATATGAAGGTTCATCAACCCAAGCCACATTTGAGTGTTATTGGCGAGGCTGCTAGTTCGAAACTGGGACATTCAGTTAGTAGACAACAGTCCACAGCAGGAAATATGGGAGGAGGAGTACATAATAACAGCGTTGTATCATCACAAATGATGATGCATCGAGCACCAGTAATGCATCAACCACCGCATGCTAATGCTCAAGTCAGACCAAATGACAAAAGTACTCAAGGATGGTTTGGAAGTTCGATACGCCGTGGACATGAGAATCAAGACACAGGTGTTATTAGCGTTCACACACCAGTAACATCAAAATCAAACGTGATAACTGGTCCATCTCCTTATACACAAATTATGAATAATCGGGGGAAACAGGAGACAGTAGTGACCGATGGGGCCAAAGCCAAGTTGACAAAGATTAGTCCATTGGCAGTTGAATTAAGTCCAAGTACTGTTGATAAGGGTGTAAAGAAGAAGAAGGCACAAAGTAGTGGATCACTCTGGGATCGCTTTGTGTGTGGTATTTAGTTGTAATAGGAAGCCTAGACATAACATTCATAGTGCATAGATTATGTAGTTACGACTATATATCACAAGGTTAATAGTTTACAATTGTTTTAGTATTACATTGTATCTACACTTAAGATGTGTTTTGTTTGTACACAAGTCTAAGACCTACCAGAACGAACACCACCCAATAAAGAGCTGTGATAGATTCTCACTACTTGTGGCCTGTACAATTAAACGTTGCACTTGTTCTTGTACATCTAGAGCTTCTCCAGCTTCCTCATTTGGTGAGTGGAAGTCTGTCCCTGATAACTTGTCTTGAACACGTTTGATAACCTTCAAAGCTCTTTCATTCAATGCTTCTTCATTCACCACCGTGGCTTCGCCATCAACTATACTCAGAAGCTCTCGCTGTCTTATACTCTTGTCGATTCGTGACCGAACTGATTTTATAGAACCCTCTTGTTCGAGGAGTGTATTAGCTGCCGCTTTGCCACTGCTCCCATCGCCACCGCCGGCGATGCTTGCAATACGAGAGGACGAGCTCAAGTTGGCAGCAAGTGATCTCATTTCAGAATACATTTGCAGTGATTTTGCGTGTGACGAGGTGTAAGTTCCAGTCGGGGGTGTTGGTGCTGGCTTTATATGAAGTGCTCCTAAACTAGAAGCAACATCACCTCCAATTTGTAGGCCCACATTGCCGTCATCATCAGGTGACGATCCATTAATCTTTTTTTCATCCAATTTATCGTCTTCATCTTGTTCATCTTTGATACCATCATCTTCTTCATTACCATCATCTTCGTCCTCGTCTTGCTCTTCTTGAATAGGCTCAGGCAACGACGTCGTTTGTGTTGCTGTTGTCTTGGAGGTGGTCTCTAGCTGCTGTGCAGATGGTATTGTTGATCTTACTTCTTC
>Ga0214480_100089_pt1 | contig 37196 bp, 28 predicted proteins | sample M1_20Mar14CPVII9_3_FD_165042 | JGI IMG/M metagenome (GOLD analysis project Ga0214480, IMG submission 165042) | Marine eukaryotic communities from Monterey Bay, California, United States - M1_20Mar14CPVII9sort6BwellE17 | ecosystem: Environmental > Aquatic > Marine > Unclassified | place: USA... | reverse complement strand
GACCACAAGCAGTAGTAAACGTATCCATTAGTGATACCGACGACAATGATATCCTCTCATCAATATACTGATCAAAGTAATAAAATCCAGGAAAGCTAACAATGAAGTATATTCCACTGTGATGATTTATAAAGATGAGGGGTGTGATGAACCGTGTTAGTTAAATTCAGTCTGATAACAAACGACAAACACACCGCCATCAGCACAGAATTCCAAAGACAAAATGTAAACAGACATCACTTACTAGAATGCACTACCCCAAATGTATGCAACAGTCCGATCTTCAAATGTATAATACGGAAAGCTTGATATTGTTAATGTTTCCATAAATGCAGTAAAGTAACTTAGAAATAATATAGTATAAACAATCAGCATGCTCTTCTTCCATCCTCTTGCATATGTAATATCCACATATCGTAATAAGCCATTACTAATACATAAATGATATGTACAAAAGTAGAAATGTGTAGCTAAGTACATTGCAATTGGTACATTATTAAACCGATGTGATGGCATTGTATACTTAGCTTTTAATACTGAATAGAAGTAATGTGTATACCAATAATTACCAATGAATGAATATGTTAGTAGGTAGAGTGTAGCCTTTGTTGAGTATCGTTGATACCATGGTCTATTAATATCTGGATTTATAATGTTTTCAACTGTAGTACTACTTCCCTGAGGATACACAAACGGTTGCAACAATAAAGGCAATGCCAATCCACCACAAACTATTAAATAACTATAAGCAGTAAAATTTTCATAACATTGTGAAATAACGATATAACCAAAGATTGCTATCCATATAATAGTATAATACCAATTATATACTTCATAATAATACTTTGATGGTTGGGTTTGTATTGATGGTAGGAGTATTGGCATGTTTTGGAGTAGCTTGTTTGAGTTTGGTGCATTACTAACATCGGATTGTGTATTTGTCTCACAGGTGTGTTCCCCTACAACGGCGCTGTTGTTTCTTTTCCCACCTTTCCAACTTTTACAGTTTGGACAGCGTTTTGCTGTGGTGTTTTTCTTGTTGCATTTGCTACATTCCCATTCTAATTTGTTGTTACCCTCTTTATGTTGAGACTTTGTTTCTTGTTTTTGTTGTATGTAATGCATACCAACGAGGATTGCAAATGCAGTTGCCAATATAATTGACATGGTTGCCTCGATGGTCTGTGATGAGTTACTACTGATATTGCTCATGGTTTTAAGTAATTATATCAAACTAATCGGAACACTTACTACTTACTACATCATACCGACCGACTACTCATAGCTACTGTCATTTATACTAACTCGAATGAAGGATACCATACCGACTGACTCCATCTATATCTGCTCCCATTGCATATTTATGCTATGTAGATTACGACGTTTTAGTCGATTGGTATTACAGCCTGTATTGATTGGCGGTGCTTGATATCAAATGGTGATGGTCTCGAGACATTCTCAAAGTCACGTTTCACGGATAGAGCTTTCACGTCACGAAATTCATCATATACCCTCCCTCTCAAAAAATGACTTTTGACACAGTTTAACAGAAATTACAACCCGATAGACCGCCTGTTGCAACTGATATCCAATCAAATACATCAACAATGAAGCGTCCAAGATCATCTATAACAACTCTATCACTATTTGCAACAATCGCTTTATCACCATACACAATTGACATAACGTTAGCAGCCCTACATCGGAATGGAGTTGAATATGATGATGAAAATGACTCTTCTCTTCTATCCTCAGCTACATTACATAATAATCCAGATGGCAACACACCAAAGAGTAAGAAGACATCACTAATTGTTAATTTATCAACATCGACACATCCTCGTGCGTCCTCATCATCATCAAATAATAACAATAAATTAAAACATAGAACAGTCGACACATCCTACACACCTCAAATACCACTAATAGGGATAGGCGTGGGTAACATTCCACATAATCGTATACCGTACATATTAGCCTCGGCGACATTACCACCATCTAAAAAGAAGGGTGAATTAAATTTCTATGGTGAGGCATTGAATTATCGATTAATTGATACGAGTCATACTGATTCAGCGTTGGAGGTATTAGTTGGACGGTCATTAAGTCGTCTCTCCAGTAGCCCCTCTAAGAATAATTCACCTGCGAGTATTGGAGATGATAATAGTAGTAATAGTAATGTATATCATGTAATGATTAAGATATGGCATACTCACTTAGGGTATGAACGAACTATGGTATCGGTACAAGATTCTCTATCGGATATATTACCCGAGATGAAGGATACTCACAATACTAATAAGAAGGGTCTACCATCTTCCTCTTCCAAGTCGAATGATTCAGAAGGAGGACCAGATATACGTATCCATGCCATACTACAATATCCACGATGTTATAATGAATTATTCACATCTAATTCCTATTTATCATCACCAAACTTTCCAATTAAATATACATCCTGTCAAGAAGAGGAAGATGCGTTAGATGATAATACAAAACAAATATCAGGAACTAGTCCATTATTAGATAAAGAAAATGCATGGAAACGAAGTTATCGTGCCCTCGAAGAATTATACCATCACGGCACCATAGAATCAATAGGCATTAGTAACTTTGGCCCATCTGACCTTGAAGAATTATTTGACTTAGCAACAGTCGGTCCACATATCTATCAGGGATCATTACGTACATTATTAAGTCAAAATGAAATGATCGAAATGTTAGTTAAACATGGTGTACATTATCAATGTTATGATGTCGCGTCGACAATCATGAATGGTAAGGATAAAGCACACGGGGCATATCAAAAGTTGGAGAGGTTGGGTGCCAAGCATAATGGTGGGAGTAGTGACGAAAGTTCATATGGTTATTCACCTGTTCAGGTTGTTTTGGGTTGGTTGGTACATCATCGTGGTGTGGGTGTGATTCCTGGTACTACTGGTAAGTATTTATTATGTGGTATGACTGGCTAATTTGCTTTGCTACTTTTGAACACATGATATGCTCACGATATCAAAATACCTTCTATTCATACACCTGATCAAACAGATGCGAGTCATTTAGCTGAGAATTCTCCAAGTGTTATTGGTGACATGCCAAGATTCACTCCGAGGGAAGTGTTGGAAGTTGAAATGGCAGTATTAAGCCTAGTTAAGGATGTTGAAATGAATGTCCTCTCATTGGTAAACGAAGAAGAAGATTTCGATATAAGTACAAGTGATGTAGAAGAAGCAAGTATTGAATCGGGAAGTGGTATAGTGGCCACGTTCTTCAACTCATTACCCTCATCAAGATCTGTCAAGATATTTCAAATCCATCCAACTACTGGTGAACAGATTCAAATATCACATGCTATACCAAGTGGACGGAGTGGACGGATGATTGTGAATGTAAATGATGTATTGGTGGCTTATGATGGACATGGTGTAGCTGTGAAGAAGTTTTTGGTGGAGGATGATAAGGATGGGGAAGGAAAGGGTAGTGGAAGTGTAGATTTCACAGTCATGAATTGAGGGGATGAGGTTAAGCCTCTGTAGAATTTAGTATTTATGGGAAAAGCAAGGAGAGAGCGGATTACCTTCGTTGTATGTTAGGTAGGCAGTACATGTATAGTAGCACATAAGATCTTACTTATTATTATAAGAAGCAAGCTCTACTGCTATCTTTAGAAGAGATTGATATCCATTCTTTCTAACGTGCATATGAACTTACACTAACTTCATCCCAACAGCACCTTTATCAAGCGTGGAGATTGAGAGTTTCGGTGTCTTCTAACTAGAAGACACCTTCGAAGAGATAATGAAGCTACAAAGGAGCATTAGAACTATGTGCTTGTTCAGGTATCAAAAGAAGCAATCAATTACAGCTGTAGAAGCTGAGACTGACAGTTCCTTGGGATGAATAGTATGGAAGCATGGTTGAATTAGAACAATGGATGGGTAGACAGAACAGCCATAAGTTAAGAAGCAGAACATTCTCTTCGTCTATCCGCGTATATCACTACAGAGCTTACTTCTTATCCTACTAAGGAAGATACTATTGGCTTCAAAGGAAAGGTAGCTTAGAGCCTAAGGGGCCACAATCGTATTCATTTCCTTTGCAATCAGTACAGCTTCTTCCATGGAGATTCTCCTTGATCCCTCTTCTGATGACAACAAAAAGGCTTGCTGTCTATCCTCCGAGTATCGAACAGTATCTCCAACCCTAACATCGTCGACATATCTACTCAAATCGCATTCTCCATCATCATAATGATAGACTCCGACTCCATTCTTCAAGTTACCCTTGAACTGCCCCTCGAAGACGTCTCCCTGTCCAATCTTCACCACTCCAAGCCCTTCACGTTGATCATGTTGCCATTCTCCACGGTATTGGTTACCATTCTTACTCGTATAGATACCGTAGCCATGCCGCTGTCCTTCCTCGTTGTACTCTCCTTGGTACTTCTTCCTTTTCTTCTTCTTACTTGCCTTGTTAGCCGAAACTGAGGATTCAAGTGTCTCTCTAGTTTCAAGCAGCTCTTCGAGTACACCATCTATCTGTTTCTTGGTCAATGTTGGGATAAAGAAGGTCAGGCATGTTTCAGATTGGATAGATGAAGAGGATTTAATTCGGCTCGAGCGGCGGCGGCTAATCACACTAATAGAGATACCCTTTCTCTCTCTTGTAGATTGGCTACCCAAAGATGGACGGCTCGTACTCGTATTGTCTGAGGTGGCTGATAATGCACAAGACAGGTCTGGTACTGTCTGTCGTTCTTTACTCTTGACCTTTGGTTGCTTAGTCATGATGTCTTGAATTGATTTGAGGTGCTTATCAATAGCACTTGACAATTGCTCTTCTCTTTTGGCAACTTCTACCACATTATCTTCTTCTTTCGTACTTGGTCTTTCGTCTCCTGAAGGAGTAGTATGACCCTGAGTAGTTTGTGGCAAAGTATCTTGCTCTTCTTCAGCTTTCACGGTATCTTGCTTCTCGTTCTTGGCATCTGTTGACTTGTTGTTCTCGATGTCAACTGTCTGGGTAGGCGGTGAGTAGCTACGACGATCCTTACTTGAAGAACCTGGCTTGGATCCATATCGTTTGCCACGGCTACTACCCTTTTTGCTTGAGCTAGATCTTGACTTGGGTGTACTTCGTTTGTGGTTTGAATAAGAAGAGCTCTTCAACTTCTTTGGTGTACTACTCTTGCTCGAAGAAGACCTCCTAGATCTACTACCACCATATCTACTTGAAGAACACCTTGACTTGGAAGCACTACGACTACTACATGAACGGTGTCTGCTTCGACTTGGACTTGGAGAGTATCTATGATATCCTCGTGGTGGCATATCGACATGCTCACTGGCTGATGTATATCTGCTTCGCTGGTATGATGACGATGACGACGTTCCACGGCTCTCATCACTACTCCAGTCTGAATAGTACTCATATACAATCTCAAGAGTTGATTCAGAGTCCTCGAAGTCAAACTTTCGTTGCCGGCGTTTGGATTTGGATGATTCTTGATACATTGATGGTGAGCTATCAAACAGGCTGTTGGAAGACATTTCATTGATCATCTTACTAACAATGTACGGAGTAGAAGCAGAAGAGATGCTCCTATCTTCAGGAGATACGACACTTGCAACGCTACAGTCAGAGCTTGAACGTCTTGGAGGAGAGGTCTTCACATCTTCACATTTTCCTTCAGATGGTGGTGGGTCAACCTTGCTATCATTCACGTCATGAACTTGTGGAGGATCGATTGTGCTTTGAGGAGGAGCAGGTGAAACTCCTATCACACGTTGACTCAAGATCTTGGACACAAGTTTGAGTATCTCGTCTCCCATGGTATCCTTCTGCTCTTTAATGATATCTTTAGCCTTGGTGTTCATTGATACACATGTTGACGAGGAAGATGGCAATATACCAATGCCATTGATCAATGTAGCAATCTCATCAAGACATTTGGTATGTGAATCAGCCACATGTTCATCTGTTAGCAGACGTGTACTTGAGGTATCATTCTCGTCAGAAGTGAGGAGGTTAACTTGACTGTCTTCTTCGTCCTTGTCCTTGTCAGTATCTTCAAGCACCAGAGCCTGCTTGTCATCATTATCTTCCTCTGTAGGGGCCTTGTCATCCTCTTTCTCCACTAGAGTATTACTTGTTGAGCTTTGTACAATCTCTTGAGTATTCGTACCAGAGGCACGCTCTTCACGTTCAGATAGCAGCATGGCAATCTTCTTGTCTGTGTAGACAAAACAGAAAGAGAGATACCAAGTAATGTGAGCAGTTAGTATATAGAGTCATGAGCAAGTAAAAGCAAAGGATTGCAAAGGACTTACAAAGACGTTCATTCTCATGTAGCAACTCTTCAATGATACACTCTTCTTCAATACTTAACTTCTGCTGGATCATACTACTGCTATCATCCGCATCATCATCATTCTTAATCTCATCCACTAAATCTCCATCTTCAACTTGTTCTTCATTAATCTGGCGTTCACTACCTGAACATACCCCATTGTCCTCCCTTGAACTACCATCTTCTTCTTCGTCCTCTCCTCCATCCTCAACGTCATACGATATCCTACCATCCGATGATGAACAATATGTCATTGAACCATCCGTATATCCATCATCATTAGGTGCTCTAGTAGATTGATGTTGCTCAAGACTTTTCCTTGTCTTTGATAAATAATTGGATAGATTCATTTCATCATCATTAAAACCACTACCTTCATAACTATCATGTAACAGACTCTGTTTCTTCATCATCATCTTCTTACAAGATGAACCACTAATTAACATTATTGGTATCTTAACATTGGATAATACTTTCTTACATTGATTACTTGTTGTTCCAATCTTTTTCATACTAGAACGGAGGAAGGATGGTTTACTTTCATATTGTGTTGTGGAGATGTTACTACCGATGCTACTTTCATCATCACTGCCGGTAGAGTAGCTGATCTCTTGACTTTCGTCATCACTGCTGTGGATACTCTCTTCATCTTCATTGTAGATGCTACCTTCTCCACTTTCAAAACTTCCATCTTCTTCATTATTCTCATCATAAACATCATCTTCATCACTACCACTGTGTTTACTGCTACCAAAGCTAAACTTCTTTTTCTTTGCAATAATATTCTTCTTCTTACTAATCATATCAAATCCTAACCATTTCTTAGCAGCAATTGTCCTCCCACTATTTTCTCTACTATTACTATTGTTCAACTCATTATTATGATTTGATTTGTGAACAAATGATGATGATACTCGATTATCATTATTAGTGTTGTGTGGATGAAACGTTTTACCATTCCATGTTAGACTTCGTTTATAACCGATTGATGCAGAGTACGATGATGAAGTGACATTGGTATCCTGATCGATGGTTGGTGAGGTATGATATGATTGAGATGAGTATGAGTCATCTTCGTCGCTGCTATTATTACCACTGTATACACTAGCATCATCTTTTGAATAAACAGAGGAACCAGAGTCACTATAAGATGATGACTGATTACTACCACTACAACCACTGCACGATGTTGATTGAAGGGTGGGAGTTGTCGACGACGACGACGACGAGACATATGAATCTCGTAGACTGGATGATACCGTTGCAGGTGAGGTAGATCGATGTCTACTACGCTCCCTACTACTATTATTATTGTCAGCATCATCGGTAACGACTGCTGTAGGTGAATCATCATCCTTTGCTACACTAATATGTTGTCCCCAACTTGTTGTCATCATTTCTTTTCGATTTCTATTCTTCTTCTTCTCGACATCGGCCACGGTTGCAGTAGTACTCTGCTTTGATGCTACCCGACGACGGTCAGCTGACTTCTCATATGATGTAGCTCTAGTATTAATATTATTCTTACGACGATAACGAGAACGTCCGTAGGTTGCATAGTGCATTTGATCTGATGTCATTATATATGTATTGAGATTTTGTGCTATATGATATTGATATGATATGCTTGAATTGCAATGAGTTAATCAATTTCAACTTTCACGAGGACTTGATTTCCTCGCCTAGCCTCTATAATTCTACAGGTACTTCGTTGATTCGACTGCTACCCTATCAAACTTCTACAACATGGAGTCTATTGACAAGGCTGAGCGCTTTCAAGTGGATAGATCGATCATCGATCGTATGTAGGAAAAAAAAATGAGGGCTGCTCAATTCGAGATGCGACACAGAGACAGAAGGGCTTACACTAATTATTGCTTAGGTCTCACAATGGGGTCATTTAAGGGAACGGATATGTTGCGTCTTATACTCAGAGTTTTGATATTGATAGAGTATAGAAATGGTATAGCATAAACTTGTCGGAGACGAAGACGTTGAGAGTTAAATAGATAGTACCGAGGGTCTTAGTCTTAGTCTCTGAGTCTAGGCCTGAGATTGAGACTGAGATGAGAGATTGTGCTTCTAGTACTTCTAGTGATTGTCTTGTAATGAGATACACCTGTACTTATTAGTTTTAGTGAGATACACAGGAACTTAATAATATCATAATCTCAAAGGACTCTGATATACAACAGCCAAACCGACACACGACACTGAGCCAATTCATATATTCCACATCCATTAATTTTAGTGCACAAGATAGGTCGAAAACAACAACACAGCCACAGTAACAACACTTGACTTTGACAATACATATCCAGTGGTACGAGAAGAAGAGTTTACAAGTGCAGCAAAGTTATACTGCATCGTAGCCGAGGCGTATCCATTGTAATCTACTCCACTTTGAGTCGTCTCTTGGATACTAAATGAATGCTTGGAATGTTTCGAGCTCTTACTGGATTTGCTACTCTTACTTCCTTTGCCGGCCTTTGTATCATGTACATGATGTTGACTGTGACCATTTGGAGAGGACGAGGTAGTGTAGCCACCGCCGACACTGATGCTGTCTTCAATCCTATCAAGAATATCACCAGCTTCATCTTCATCACTGTAGATAAAGATACTAGCAAGAGCATCGCCCTATGTTCGTGACGTGTATTTATGGTAGTATATTGTGAGTACAGAGCTCAATCATATGGTATATACAATACAATTATATAGAAAACTTACACTGGACGATGGAGTAGGTGATAATGTTTCCAACTTCTCGAAGTCGAAAGGAGATGGCCAAGCTTGAATGTATCCATCATTATCTTGTTTCTCTTCTTCAATAGCTAGGGTAGACATGATCATACTCATACTACTGCAAGGTTCTTGGTCAACCTTGATCTCTTCTGTCTCGATCAGGTCTCGACTTGCATTGTTGTTATTGTTTCGGACCCGTGTGGACGAGGGTAACTCACGTGCAGATATAGTGACCGATAATAGAAGGAGAGGTAAGAGAATGGGTGGCATCATATTGTAGTGTATGGATGAGAAGAAAGGATGACGAATGTTATCTAATATGTGGTAGGCGTAGACTTGAATTAACTTGCAAATAATAAATGCTATCAGTTGTAGAGTTAGTAGTTTGAATGGGTTTCACAGGACTGTTCCTGGTGTTTGAATTTGATCGAAGACACGTCCAAAGAAAGACGATTTATATGTGCACTACCTCGAGTCAACAATGGTATCTCATAACCCCAACGGTTCACTCTCTTCTTCTTAATGTGATTTGATCCAAGTATCTATACTCTCTTCGTGCTTCTTTCGAATATCGGTATTTCTTATTAGACTCTCCTCGAGTGATTTCATCTCGGTCAATTGTTTCTCTAGAGTCTCTGTCAAGTTATTTAGTTTGACTTGCAAATCCTTATCACCTCCGGACTTCTGTTCCTTTATCATTGTTTCAATATCCTCAACAATAGCATCAATAACTGTTCCCAGGGGAGCCGTGGATTGTGCAATACTCTCAATAGCATTAGCCAAAGACTCAAAGTCAACATCTGATAATTTGGTAGGCAAAGGTATAGTATTTGGAATTTGATTCATCTGTGTCTCAACACTAGATCCTTCTAACTCGATTGCTTCTGTCTCCTCACTTGACTTGATCTTTTGTTTTTCAGCAACCTTTTGGAAGATACCCAAGTCGTCATTAGCTTTTGCTTCCTTCTCATCGATACTCTTTGCAGCTTTTCTGTCCTTGCCACTGATCATAGCAGTAGCAGGTCGAACTACATTGGTTGGCTTATCTTTTCTCTCTCTTAGAATTGATGATGGTTGTCTACTACCATGTGAAGTTGCTGGCCTGGACACAAGAGATGATTTACATTGAATCTCAACAGCTGATGGTGGGAGGGTATCAGCAGCAAGCGTGTCGCTTTTGTCGTCAGTTGATTCAGTGTGCACCTCTTTCTCCTTAACATCTACTTTATCAGGTTCCTCAATCTGTAGTTCAGGTTTGGTAGCATCTTCTTCAGTCTTCACTTCCACTGTAGGTGTAAGACACTTGGAGGTTGCCACGACAGTAAAGAGTTGGAGAAGATATCTAGTACGTTCAGGCTCGAGGCCAGAGATAATCTTTGCTGGCTTAACATTGAATTTCATGTCGAGCTTCCCTTCTAAGAAGTCGACTAGCTTCCCTAGGAACTGAAGTTTTGGTTGTTTGTCCTTAACATTAGACGAGATCAACTCATCCTCACTAAAGGTACATAAGTACACAAAGAGAACAAAGGCATGTAGAAAGAGGAGAGAAGATTTGCGCAGATTACAGACAACCATATACTCACCTAAAGATCATGCCCAAATCAAACTCTGTAGCTTTTCCAATGCCCACAAGTAAATCATGGATAAACCTGAAGGGTGGTTTGCTTAATAGCTTGTCCGAGCACTTGGGTTTTGTAACTATCTTGGATATCATTTCCCTTGTTTGTTCAATATCCTCATTACAAGCCTTGAGTTGTTCCATGATTGTATCAGGGATTATAACTTTGGTTCTCTTTACAGCCACTTCATTTGTATCCTCGTCAGATGGGATAAGAGTTGCACTATTGTCTTGGATACTTGCCGCTGTCTCTTTAGCTGCAGCTGCCACATCTTCTCCAGACTTGTCACGTTGAAAGTCATCAATACCCTTGCCAGCTAAACAGTGTTGAATCAAAGCATTGTGATCTATGCTCTTATCAATGGCAAGCTTGCCAAAGGTAGTGAGTAATAAGTTTGTATTGAGTGATTCTAACCCCGACACAATCTTTGCAGGTGATACATCTATAGCTGAAGCATTGCCTACGTTGACCAACGAAATTAATTTGTTTAGAAAGGCAATCTTTGCAGTCTTGCCATCCTTGTAGTTGGAAGAGTCTAACTCGTCCAATGTAAAATAACCATTGGGGAACCCCGTCGACTTGAGAGTTGCAACAACTATATCGTGAATGAATCTGTAGTGTGCAGAGTTGATGGTGTTAGATGGCGATCACACAAGTCGTGTAAGTATAAAGTAGTAAAGGAAATGTGCACGACAGAGAACTCACCTGAACGGCGGCTTTGTCAATAGCTTCTTTGATAGCTTTGGTTTGACAAACAAAGGCTGCAAAACACTCTGCGTCTCCTCAATGGCGGTCTCTAATGCCATTGGAATGAAGAAAAGTTATGTACGTCTCTGTTTTGGTGATACGACTTGACAGCCTGGTACAACTTGTGTCTCCTTATTGCCAGTCTCTTGCAACAACCAACAACCACCTTTATAATTTGTTGAGTAGGTGATACGATTATCCATTTTCATTTTGTACTTTCCTACGTAGGTAAAAACAGTACCCTTCATTCTTCACAATTATACTACCGCATTTAATAAGCTAACCAGTAAACAATTTGTTTTTATAGCATTGGCGGTATAATATTACAACAGCACTACCAATAAACACCAATAACTAAATATGAATTCGTTTTGTTTGTTAGTATTGTTAATCTCGTCATTGGTTACCGGAGCCTCCTCTTTAAACTTGAATTTACAAACAGGATTATGTACCGACGAAGTAAAGGCTCTTGAAAAGGAGGATAGTGATCATATTGACCAGATGAGATTAGCGGTATGTCTCCATAATAATCACCATCCAGCCACTATGGATTTATATAATCATATTCGAAGTACAAACCCCGATTACGCATACGTTTTGGTTAATCTAGGTGTCCTCAAACTAAAAGGTGGTGATCTTGATAGTGCTCGAGAGTACTTTCAACAATACCTAAAGGAGGTGGGAGGTGCCTACGGTGATGAAGTACCAGTTGATAGATTAGCAATGGAAGTTGGTACGCCTTGTCGTAAAGATTCTCCTACAATACAGAAGAACAACTGTGTCAACGCATTGAATAACTTGGGTGCACTTGAATTCACTGCCGGTCAGAATAGTACTGCGGCAACATACTACTTGACCCGTGCTGTCGAGATTGGCGACGAGAACATGCTTGAGAAAGTCTATGCAAACTTGGGTGGTCATTTGTACAAGATTGGTGATGACGAGGGTGCTGCCGATGCATTCATTAAAGGATTTTGGGTTAATATGAAGCTGGGATTGGCTGGTGATGCCGTTGGATTGTTAGTTCGAAGAGCCTTTGTAATTCCTTCAGTTTCATCTTCACTGGAAGAGTCTGATTATACTCATATCAACCTCCAGCATATGATTAACGATATTACTACCCTTGCAACCCACGGAGGATCAGAGTGGCTTGGTGGAGGTAATGATTTGTTCCGAACATCGACTGGAATATCAACCATTGAAGACATTAGACGAATACCACCATTGAGTGGAACACTAAGTGATTGGACGAACCAAATACAACTTCCCCACTTCTACGCCCATTATAAAGGTTGGCATGATAAGCCATTGAACGAGGCTGTTGCTGATATGTTTACAGTGCTCTGTCCCGACTCATTATTCGAGGTAGCTGATCATCTAGTCAAGAAAGATGAAAGTGCACCCCGATGGAAGAAACGAATTGCATTCGTCTCCGGTCAAATGGGTGCTGATGAACCTCATGGATTGTTGGTCCTTGATATAATGAAATCACTCCAGAACTTGTTTGACTTTTATGTTGTAAGCATTGGCTCCAAGCCATTGACAGAGGACTTCTATTTGAATGCACTTGGTGTTTATGAAGTGGGCTACAACGAATTCCAAGCTAGTGGTATTGTCAAATCATTAGAGCTAGATGCCTTAGTGTATTGCGAGAGCCTCAACTCTGCTCCGACCTACTTCTTGTCATATCAACGCTTTGCTGATATACAAATACTTGTAATGGGCGCTCCTGTCACTTCTGGAATCCCTTCATTTGATTATTTCGTGTCTGGTGATATGTTGGTAAGTTGTTGTATATCAGATGATGCACTGCAGTTGATTGTTCTCCTCTTCTTCTCTAACTATCATTGGTCACTGAATACTTTTCAGGAGCATCCATTTCGAACACAATTAGTAGATGATCATTATTCTGAGCAAGTTGTTTTGTTTGATGGCCAAGCAATATCGTTTCCCAGGACAAGTAATGAATTAAAACAAGATTCATTGATGGCTGCAGGCGATGCGGCAGTCTTGCTGTCCAACCAAACATCCCTTGAACAGATGGCTCATCTTCAGCACCAAGACTCTCACATCTATATGTGTTTTCAGTCGATTCAGAAGATGCAACCGTCCTTTGATCATGTGTTGATCGACATACTAGTTGCAGATCCACTTGCTCATCTAGTCCTCCAAGCAAGTCGACACTCGAAACAAACTGATACTTTGCAGCAGAGGTTACAGACCAGCCTCAAGGAACGACTATGTGGCAATGAGGCCATTAGTTGTCCTGCAATGAACAAAGCATATGACCGTATTCACTTTCTTCCTCGTGTCAAGAGTGATGAAGTTCTTGATCTAATTCAGAAAGCATCTGTCGTTCTTCATCCCTTTCCATTTGGAGGGAGTAAGACGGCATCTGATGTTATCAATGCAGGCGTACCACTTGTGACATATCCGCAGGCATATCTGCGAGGCAGAATGGCTGCCGTATTCATCAAGTCAATGGCATTAGAAGAGCTAGATCCCGATTTAGGATCTTGTTGTATTGCAAGTAGTCCTTCGGATTATGTGACCAAGGCTATAAGGCTAGCATCAGATGACGATTATCGATCAAGAGTTGTCCAAGCTATCCAGCAGCGAAGTGATCGAATATTTGATGACAAGTCAGTCTCTTTTGAGTGGGGTAGACTGCTCACTCGTGCATTGCAAGTCCGGATTAGTGATGAAGAGATTCGAGCTAATGTGGGCTTTGTTCCTCAAGCTCGACACGAAGACGACTACATGGCAAATGCCATGGAGAATGAACAGGCTCGCTGGCGTAGGAGTGTTGGACTTGGCCAGAAACTCAATGCTCAGTAATTTGACCCCTCAAAGTATATATGTAGAAGACTTGTGTGTAGAAACTTGTTGTTGTCAGTTTCTTTATTACCTAATGATGATATAAATTGATACATTGTTGTTTGATATTATTGTTGATAATGGGTGATGATGAACATACACCCGACTTTTACTTATTGATTCTTTAGTTGTTATTCTTCTTCTTCAATACATACACAAAACACTTCTCAAAACATATCCCCTCCCGATTCTCCTATTCCCCATTATTCTCTTCATCAATCCCTATTCTTAGGCAGTGATCAAAGATTGAAGTAAGTTCCTACTCTCGGCAACATAATCCACGGGGCTCAATCCAACAATTGATGTCTTAACCCTCTGCTCCTCACCCACCATCTCCTGCTTCACCTTACACTTCAAGATCCAATCCGAGTACGTAGCCTGGGCAAAGGTTGAATCATACAAATCCTTACCACTCTGCTCTTCCGTCAATTGCTGATATAAACGATCAGCAAGACCAGGTTCAGCCTCACTACCGAACATAACCTCCGCCTGTTCATTAAAAACGGACACCCACGAGGTGCATGTATCATCGGCAACAGTTCCCGAGAAGATGAATCGACGGACACAGTTGGGATGTGTCTGTTGACACTTATCACAGTGCCAGTTACCATCAGAAGTTTGAGTAGCCTTGAACATGTTCTTGCAGGGATCACCAGCGTTAGCGCAGGCGGTGTACCACGCACCGTCATCACCAGACTTCTCCTTCTTAAGGAAGGTAATGGTAGCCTTGAAACTAAGGTAGTCAGGCTTATCATTGTAACCCAACTGCTCGGCCTTGATGGAACTAACATTCTTACGTTGATCGAATGGAACGGGACCACGATTACCACCACTTGATGATAGAGAACGAGTAGCAGTCTTATTACCATTCACGGCCCACCATTGACTTAACGATTGAGCTTGGGGAATATTGGGATTGATCACAAATCCACTACCACTTAATGTACGGCCACCATAATCACTAACACGTGCTCGTTTAAATGCCACAATGGGTGAATTGGCAAACTTTTGCTGAGCAGTCTGTGCAACATCACCCCACATTGTCATACGAACTTCGGCACCGGAATCATCCTCAACAGTCAATTCACACTTGATTAATTCTTTACCACTCTTCTTACTAACAATTGTGTTTGGTTCACCAACATGTTTAACAACAGCCAAAATATCCACATATGTCTGTGGATCAACACTTTCCAAACTACCAATTTTCACAAAATCATACGAATCTTGAATCTGTTCCCCGCCATTCTCATCTAATACAATTTCGGAATTTTGATCAAAGGTAATTTCAAATTGTGATTTACATGAATTATATTGCATATTGGCAACCTTAAGTCGTCCACCAGAGAAGAGGTAGGTACGTCCTTCTTCGAGGAAGGGGTTAAATTTATCAACAGCCTCCTTGAAGAATGTACATTTAACATCATATCCTGAACTGTCTAGTAGTTCAACACTAAATAATGATCCTTCACCCTTGGCATTTGACCAGGTACGTATACCTGACTTGGTCGTTACCTTGGCACGGATTGTCCATCGGTTGGAATACATGTTTAATCCCGAGATTGGTGTAATTGGTGCACCTGACGTGGATGTACCGACTGTTGGTCCATTATTGTTGTTGCTACCACCAAAACGATTACCACTGCCATTATTATTGCCGTAGGGATTACTTCCTGGACTTGTACGCTGTCCATATGGATTGGCACCACCTCCATTGTTGTTAGGGGCACCAGCAGATGCTTGAACATTGCCATACATTCCACCACCACCATTATTATTATTATTCATACCACCATTATTATTAACCTGTGAAGGAGGAACCTTGGAAATATCCACAGGTGCACCAATCCTACTCCCTGGATTACCACCGCCATTACTCTCGGGTACTTGTTCGGCACCCAAAATAATACAAATTTTAGCCCCGCTACCCATGGTATTAACGATAAATTCAGTAATACGGATGATGCAATGTTGGGAGATGATACCATTGTGTACTAAATGATTTAATTGCGTGGCACACATTCCACTGAAGAAATGTTGTCCGTCTGATAAAATGACCTGGTTTTGTTTGTTTGTTGTTTGGGTGGAGTGTATTGATTAATGGGGTAAAAGAGAGTTAAATAAAGTTGGAGGGTATTAATCATATCACACGGCTTGTTTTAGGTTGTAATTGTCCAAGGTTCACATGCACCATCATTTTTTATAAGTCGGTGCACCCTCCTAAAAATCTAAATTTAACCATTCAACCATACACAGCACACATAAATACACATAAATAAAACATTAACACTAACCTTGAAACGTTCATCGCCTCCGCCTCCCTTATTATCAATCTTCTTAACATGTATAACTTGAATAGTTGGGGCAAAGGATGGTTGATCGACCGATCCACCCATACGAAACATTTGTGAGATTGCATTTGGTGTTAGTGACATGTTTGTATTTGCTTGTTTTTATATAGTATTGATATACTGTTGTATTAAGTTGTTAAGAGTTTAGTTAGAGGGTATAAACAGGTGAGCTGATGTATATTATACGTACTAGTGTAACAACCGAGAGCTTGAAGTTCAGGTGACACATGAACCAACCACATAAAAATGAGACCACTTTTTATCACGCCCATATACCGCCGCCAAAACCACCATCACCACCCTTACAGATAAGGACCACTCTAGAGATATTAACATAATATAGTCTACTCACCTTCTATTTGACTTCCTCTTCTTGCTATTTAGGGTGCACTGCCGTTTGGACGTTTAAGCTGATTTACTCGTATTGGGAGTCTTTTAGTGTAATTGGGACGGTACAAGGTGCATCTATTTTATTCTTCTCTTTGGCCTGGTAATACTCAAAAGCTCAAGCAGATATTGTCTAAAGGTGAGCAATACGTTATTGTATTTGTTTGTAGGGTGGGGGGTTTACTGTCTGAGTTTTCTGAACCGACCATTCAATGTCAATTTATGATTTGTATCAACTTGTTTGTATCTAAAATATTACTGCGCTTTGGGTGTGCCATTTGTGCGTATTGATATTTGGTATAACATTAACGTGCAGTATTATACTAATTCTTATTGATATCTTCCCTAGACCATAGCGAGATAGGAAAGCTCGGTGAAAGATATAAAGTATGAGCAACAACGAAACATCAGAAAATATAATAACATCATGTGCCAATTGTGGCAAGGGTGAAGAGGCCAGTATTGATCTCAAATCATGTTCGGGGTGTAAATTGGTCAAATATTGTTGTAGAAATTGTCAAATTGCACACCGGTCTCAGCATAAGAAGGAGTGTAAGAAGAGGGCTAAAGAATTACATGATGAAAAGTTATTCAAGCAACCACCTCCTCGAGAAGATTGTCCGATATGTATGATAAAAATGCCGACATTATCTACGGGACGGACATATATGATGTGTTGTGGAAAAGTTATTTGCAGTGGCTGTATCTATACAGTTCAATTAAGGGCATATGCAGCCGGGAGACGAGAGGATGATGTATGTCCCTTTTGCAGAACTTCTTCTCCGAGTTCTAATGAGGAGAGCTTAAATATGTTTGAGAAACGTACAGCGATGGATGATGCTCGAGCAATTTACAATCTTGGATGTTTTTATATGAAAGGTAAGGAAGGACTACCTCAAAACGATGCCAAGGCAATAGAACTTTGGCATCAGGCAGCTGAGTTTGGCGATGCTGATGCGTATTACAGCATTGGAATGTCTTATAAAGATGGTAGAGGTGTGGAAATGAATGAAAAGAAGGCTATACATTATCTTGAATTAGCAGCAATGAGAGGAGATGTAGATGCAAGGAATAACCTTGGATGTATAGAGATTAAGACAGGGAATATTGATAGGGCATTGAAGCACTGGATGATTGCCGTGAAGGGTGGGGATTCTGAATCTCTGAAAAACATCAAAAGCCTATACTTGGATGGACATGCAACAAAAGATGATTATGCAATAGCATTACGTTCTTATCAAGCATATGTTGATGATATTAAGAGTGATCAGAGGGATGAAGCTGTTGCGTTCAGGGGTGAACACAAGTATTACTAGGCAGCCGGAGCGGAAAGAACGATACTTAGTCGACTAAGCTATGCTAATGCTAAGAAAATTTATGTTCTTATCAAGCAAATCTAGACGAGATTAAGAGTGACCAAAGGGATAAAGCAGCCGCAGTCAATGATAAAAGATATTACTCATTCTTGGTAGAGGAGCGGTGAATGTTAGAATGGAGATTTGTATGAAATATGATGTGGAGTGAGATAGTCTATCCGCCTTTAAGAGACATCCACATGGGCTGGGAAAGAAAGAAGTTAGGATTGAACTGTATAAAATTAAGAAGTGTCGACTGGTAATCTTTAATCTCTGTCTTAGTAACGTATTAGCCTATAAGATGACTATTCCCTAATACATTGACTTCAGCTCGTCTCGTCGAGCTCTTTTGATTTATATCTAATACATGATTTAGCTTGAGCACACACCTTCCACCATTCAATGTGTTATTGCTCTTGCTATTCAGATTCATAAATTGTCCCCCCGTTGCATTTGTGCATTGTATACTGATTGTATACCTATTTGTTGTCGACTTGATGCCGTCCTCCTATGTAAAGGCTAAACTGCCTAATAAGAATATTTAAATAAGAATGGCGATCCCTCATCACTCTCCTCAGCCACCTTGGTTTCTCCAAAAGACGTTTCACCAGGCATGGGCTTGAATGCTGACTCCAAACTTTGGAATGCAGATGGCGTCAACAAAGTGGAAGAAGTTGAGCTGTTGTTGTAAAGCGGTGTATAAGATTTAACACCGCCATACTTATTATCAAGGCCATAATCATTGGCAGCTTGGGGGTCACCCAACTTGGCAAAAACATCATGAATTGCTCCAAATGTTTTCTCACTTGCCGGGGCGAGGGACGAGGCTCCTAGGCCAGGTGGAGTCGAAACCTTGGATTCTTCAGAGTAAATGTAAACTCCTTGGTCATATGACGACATGCCATAATTTGCGGCACCTTCCTCTTGTTGACTGCCCCACGTGGTTGACTTGTACAGAATTGCCTCGGATGATGACGGAGCAGCGCTTGCCGGGGAAGTTCGGGGAGGAGATGGGATAACCCCAGACTCTTCAGGATACGGGTAGACAGCCCCTTGGTCGTACTTATTGGCCGTCGCTCCCTCATAGGTTTGATCACCCCAAACTTGCTTGTACAGAATTGCCTCCGATGCTTGAACACTTGTCGGTGAGGCTCGGGGAGGTTCTTTCAACCCTCCTCCATCTTCGGCATGTGGCTCTCCAGTTACTGGATGAGCATCAATAATGACACCCCACATATTGGTAGTCAAATTGTTTTCATATGCCTCACTAAGGTGTAGGGAGGTATGCCCACCTTCCCCGCTTTCATAGACGACACCCATATCAATGGCCTGGGCAATGAACTCTTGACGGATAGCCTTGTTTTCAAACTTCTGTGGCCCAGTCTGTTTCAACATGGTACCCACATGAGACTTGAGAGTACCCGGTTCCTTACCAATATGACGTCCTTCAATGATGATCCGTTGAAGTAAGGTAATGTCAGATGCCGACAGAGGAGGACGGCTACGGATGGCATCACCAGGGTCGATCCCTGCCGTTACTGAGAGAGGAGCTTCCAATACCATTTCTTTAATCCTTTGAACGGCCTGTAAAACAGATCCACGTGCACCACCGACATATAGAATCCGTGCTTCCGATTCTGCCATTGATTCTTGATCAAGCCATGTTTTGACACCACATTCGTTTATCAAATCTTTAATCCGAGAGCCACCATGACCAATTACCCACCCTACAACTTTGGGAGACATTTCTATTACACACTCGGCCATACCCTTCTCACACTGATGGAAATATCGCCCAACACTCGGCCTACCATTCTCATTAGTTGAATCGAGATTTGTTGTAGATACAATTTTCAGTAACGGTGGGGTAGTGACTGCCACGGATGATACTGGCTGAACAGAATAACGATCGGGAGTCCAAACGGGGGCTTCAGGAGGAGTACTAGTACTAACGGCTCTTTCATACTCTGCCGATAGTACATCATTCACTGGCTGAACAGAACGATCGGGAGTCCAATTCGTTGGTGGCAATACCGAATGAGGCTGAGGTGCATTGGCAATCATTTGAGATAAGACCGAACTCATGGATGGTGGTTGATCAACATCGTCTTTCTTATTATCAGCCATGCTCTTCAATTGTTTGGGTGTAATAACGGCTGGAGGGTCAAATACTGGGAGTGATAACAAAAGTGCACAAGATGTGAGCAAAACTCAATTATGGCTTAACATGGATCATAATATATCAATTAAAAAAATATATACTCACCTTGACCAGGGTGGAGGAAGGTGCAGTGCTTGTCTCCACATGTTGAACCCCATCTACACTTCTTCTTCGTGGTGGCGGTGGGCATACGACTGTTAGGAGTACTAAGGTGACGAACGGAGGGTCGACCAATTTCAGTACAAATTGGAAGAATTGACGCCGAAGTAGATGATGCCGAGGAGGAGGATTTGGCCGGAGAAGTAGATAACGGAGGGAAATCCTTCTCACTCTGTTTCATTAATGCATATTCCTTCGAACCAACTAATGGTGTTGGATCATTCCGTTCGGCTTTTTTGGCTGCTTCCTTCTTTGCCTCGGCTTTGGCGGCTAATGCTGCTGCTGTCTTTTCTTTTTGTTTCATTAATGCGTAAAATTCCTTTTCATCAGTAACACCATCCTTGGCTGCCATTGGATGATGGAAGAACTTACAGTTGGGATCACGACACTCCATACCATACCGACAGTGAATTTTGGTATTATCAGTAGTAGTATTAGAAGTATTGGAACTACCCTTCTTACTCCTCAATCTCCTCTCCTTATTCTGCCTTAGTCTTGACTTTTTATTATTAGCAGGCATGATTATAGTTTTGTTTTTGTAGTAATTTGATTATTGTGACTATTTTGTTGTTTGTTAATAAATCTGAAGGTAATGCTTTAATTAGGGTAATAGTATATGGGCAGAGATGTAGTGTGAGTATAGTAACGAATGTAATATTCATATCAGTTCAGGGTGAACCATTAAAAAAATCGAAATCGATAGAAGAGCACCGATAAATCCAAGAGAAATCGCCGCTCCATACGATGAATATATATACGCCGCTGGACCGTCAATATGAGACAATACGGACCACCGCTATATTATATTTCTGCCATAGGTTTTAATAAGTAACACATCATTAACACCACAAATAATGAGAACCTTAAGGTGCACCATCTTGGAATCTTGATTTTTAGAGCCCTACAGCGCCGCCGGCCGCCGCCCGTGGATATACTCTAAACAACAAAAGAAGACAATAATCATATCCTCACCTTCTATTCCTCGCCTTATATCCGTCCACGGCTCTGTGTTGATTGTTTTGGGTGAACTTTGATTTGTGTTTGACTGATTTCTAAATTTCCCTGCATGCATAATCGTCTTCGAAAAAAGATATGTATCTTTATCATTATTTTTTATTCTGTCATTGGTGAAAAGGTACATTCCTGTGGAAGCAGCTCATCAGAGCAGAGTATACAATGTCAAAAGATAGTATATTACAAGTTATCAAAAGCTAGTGGCATCGGTAGGTGATGCCGGCGGCAGTGAAAACAAGATGTACACATCATGTGATCAAAAATGAAAGATGTGCACATCATGTGTGCAAAAATGAAGTTTAAGAGTAGTACTTCGTATTTCATTTCATGATGATTAAGTTATCTTATTCAGCTACTTGTTAGCTGCTCTTCCGTCAATACAAGTGAAACCTCACCTTGACTGCAATAAGTGTAGATAATATGAAGAACCTCTCAATCTTACAGCTTGGAAACCATCTTCGGTTGCAATGCTCTACTCTTTGCTTCTACCTTCCTCGATAGTTCAGCAACCATCTCTTTAGGTACCATTGGTGTTTTATATAACCATTCGGCACCATCTACTACCAATGTATCACCGCTAACATATCCCCCACTTGCATCACATGCTAAATAGATGGCTGCCATGCCAATGTCAAACGCTTTCCCAAGACGACCCATAGGTATACCTTCCATCATCATTTCCTTCATATCATCTGCTGTGAAGCCGGGTGCTAGTTTGGCTGTTCCTGGGGTGTTTTCAATTGGCCCAGGTGCAACTATATCAAAACAAGTAGATAATGTATTAGATGAGAATGTAATTAAGAAATCACAATTATCATATATCACATACAACTTACTACCATTCACTCTAATCTTATCACACCCCCATTCTAATGCTAAACTTCTTGTTAACGAATCTATTGCACTCTTGGCCGCAGATGCATGTGCCTGATACCAAGTTGCTGTTAATAAAGGATATCGAAAAAAAATTGTTAGTTGATTTGTCCATATCATATCAGAATGCTATCATTGAACATGGACGATGCATGTATAAACTCACCACCATAATGAAGAGTCATTGATATGTTAATAATACAACCGCCTCCACTGCACATGGCTGGATATACCGAATGACACATATTGTATGTTCCTTGAGCATCAATATCCATCACTGTTTTGAAGCCCTTAGGAGATAAGCTTTTAGCCTCGGCAAGGAAGTTTCCCGCAGCACCATTCACTAGTATATCGACTTTCCCATATTGGATTGTTGCATATTCGACCACAGCCTTACAAGCAATCGGGTTTCTAACATCACATACTTTATATAGACATGTCTTTCCACTTATTTTTGATAGATTTGTTGCAGCCTTTTGTAAGAAACTTTCACGACGACCACATATGATTGCGGCAGTACAACCGTGTAATAGTAATTGTTTGGTTATTTCATAGCAAATACCAGAGCCTCCTCCTATATGGATAAGATAAAGGGATATGATGAGCGCGAGTTGTTAACAAAAAATGACATATGTAAATTATAATAAAATGACTTACCCGTTACAATTGCAACCTTGCCAGTTAATGCCGTAGGGCGAAAGGGTGATGATAGTTGAGCAGTCATGACTAGAGAATTGCAGCAATTGAAAGCAAAGAGACGACTAAACAACACAAAAAGGAATAGGAGAGATCAATGCAGAGAGCGGATGTGCAAAATGGTATCCTATCGGGACCATCACCATTAGATATTCAAAACAGATTGTAACACCAATCCAACAATACTTGATCCCAGTAGTTATGCAATATATACCTACAAATGGAGACAATGTAAAGAATAGGTGATGATTGTTGACTCTTAAACATCTATGGTATCCTTCATATTTGTTATTTGCCTTTATTACTCTTTATTAGAAAATACGATTTACGATACCTAGTAACAATTGATGGTTGTCAATAGGAACAGTCAATTACATCATGAGCAATATTAGTAACTCATCACAGGCCATCGAGGCAACCATGTCAATTATATTGGCAACTGCATTTGCAATTCTCGTTGGTATGCATTTCATACAACAACAAGAAACAAAGTCTCAACATAAAGAAGGTAGTTGCAACGAATTAGAATGGGAATGTATCAAATGCAATAAGATAAACACCACAGCAAAACGCTGTCCGAATTGTAAAAGTTGGAAAGGTGGAAAAAGAAACAGCAGCGCCGTTGTTGGGGAACGCACCTGTGAATCAAATACACAATCCGATGTTAGTAATGCACCAAACTCAAACAAGCTACTTCAAAGCATACCAATACTACTACCATCGATACAAACACAACCATCTAAGTATTATTATGAAATATATAATTGGTATTATACAATTGTATGGATAGCAACCTTTGGATATATCGTTATTTCACAATGTTATGAAAATTTTACTGCATTTAGTTATTTGATTGTTTGTGGTGGGTTGGCATTACCTTTGTTGTTGCAACCGTTTGTTTATCCTCAGGGTAGTAGTGATGCTACAACCGCAGAACAAGAAAAGGTCATTATAAATCCAGACATTAATAGACCATGGCATCAACGATACTCAACAAAGGCAACACTCTACCTCCTAACATATTCATTCATTGGTAATTATTGGTATACACATTACTTTTATTCAGTATTAAAAGCAAGATATACAATGCCATCACATCGATTTAATAATGTACCAATTGCAATGTTCCTAGCAACACACTTTTACTTTTGTACATATCATGTATGTATTAGTAATGGGTTGTTACGATATGTTGATGTTACATATGCAAGGGGATGGAAGAAGACTATGCTGTTTGTTTATACTATATTATTTCTGAGTTACTTTACTGCATTTATGGAAACATTAACAATATCAAGCTTTCCGTATTATGCATTTGAAGATCGGACTGTTGCATATATTTGGGGTAGTGCATTCTAGTAAGTGATGTAATGTATGTGGGGTGTTCTTGATATTCTGAGCTCTGCTGGCGGTGTATTGTCGTTTGTTATCAAATGGTTTTGACTAACACGGATCACCAATCATCGTCATCACCCATTTAAAACCACATTATATTCAAGTGGGATATACTTCATTGTTAGCTTTCCTGGATTTTATTACTTTGATCAGTATATTGATGACAGGATATCATCGTCGTCGGTATCACTTATGGACACGTTTACTACTGCTTGTGGTCATGGGATGATGATTTTGACATTACTTGATTTCGTTAGACTGTATCTTGGTATACCTTTGGTTATCGGAGGAGTTGCATTTGAGATGACGGCATCATAAATAAAAAGCTCCAATTACAGAGTATACCTGGTCTAGTCCTAGATCATAAGTATGAGTATTGCTTTATTCACGGTAAACTTATCTTATCAAAATGGCGCATATGGTTGATACCTTCTAACGTACTCACTATAAATTGATTCGTCACTTTCTGACCCTGACTCTGAAGCATTCTCTCTTTCAAGACGTGCTGCTTCAACTCGATTACTAATAGATATGGCGGATTCACTCTGTACTTGATTAGCAGGGAATACCCACATGTTCTCGTAGTCTCCCATGCATAAGAATGCATTCAATCTCTTCAAATAAGTCATATCTGTAACATCTGAAAATCCAGCAGGGAGCATTTCGACAACTCCTTCTTCGTCTGCTTCGTTGTGTCTCTTGAGTAACTTTCCTGTCTTCATGTCCCAAATACATATTGCACATCCAATATGACTTGTACTTACTAGAATATGTCCATGACATGATAAAAAGCTTGTTTGAACAATCTCTTCATCATGAGGGAGCTCGTCCTCTACTCCAACATCACACAAGGCAACCCTCGTCTCGCCACCTTGCAATCCATACACCATCTTTTCACCAGTTCTACGATTCCAGATGTGTACTTTCTTGTTTTTTGATGATGCAACAATATAATCTTCCGCTAAAGCAACATTGGTGACATCCCAATTAGGTACATCGATAGTCTTGACCAAAGTTATCTTATTGTTTGTTGCATCAAGCTTCCAGACACATATTTTATGTGGATAGCCAGCAACAAAGTATGTATTATTTGGACCCCATGCAAGTTTTCTATCCATCACCTCATATTCATCCTTTGGACCTTCCTCTACCCTAATATTCTTCCTTAATGAGAGTGGCTCTGCGCTGTTATTATTATCATTATTATCGCCCTGCCCCAGTTCGTGTTGCTCATTATTAACCTCATAAAGTTGAATCCTACCGCCATGAGCAACAATTAAATGTGTATCACAACCGATGGTTTCTATTCCACTACTGCTTCTAGTGTCAAATTGTATCTGCTGCGCAAAGTTTCCCCATAGAGCACAAATTTTCTCATTATTTGAGGTGACTATAACCTCTGATCCTACTCGACCACAAACGCTAACTTTCCAATTCTCCATTGGTGAAGATATAGATCGTATGTTATCAAGATTTGATGCATCTCTTATTTCAATTCCTTCATTAGCTGCCATGTCCGAGACATCTACGACTATAGATTCATTTGCAGCAACATGTGGACTTCCTGGATCTCCTTCTTCTCCAAACATTGATACGTTATGCACAAATTTAGGCGGCCGTAGAAAAGAGGTGCCGACCTTCCAACCTTCTTTACCATTATGCATACCAAATCTATCTTTTGTTACTATATTCCATTGATTAGTAGTTAATGTATTGAATTGTTTGTTGAGTATATCTAATGTACATAAATCGGCCCCACTTGCATAAGATAAGATTCTCCCTCCGATATCACTTTGATATAATGAAAGTAGGTCAAGAGGCCGGTCATCATCGCCACCATTGTTAGTACCATGTCGAGGACGTTTAGAAGCCCTGCAACTATTCGAACTCATACCACCCTTTTGCATGTTATGAGAATATAAATAGGTAGTTAATGTTTTCTTGCAATAGTGTATCTTTGAGATGATATGATATTAAAGCAGGCAACCCACACAGAGAATTACCAAAGCAAGTATTTGGCTGCTCCTATGCTACTCTATCGATACAGATTAGTCAATATGGGCATACTAATCTCTACTTAATTTCCATGTTGTATGTACGATATCAAAAATACCATTGACTCTTGGTCAACATTATGCTACTCATAAATAATTTGTGATCGTACTAATACGGTAAATATTGCCCGTGAGTAAGTACGAAGCGTATGCAATACTATTTACCTGCAAATTGCAAATACTGCTATTCGATAATCGGAGGTTGATATTGGCTTTGCTTGGCGTCAATATATACTATATATACTCTATTTTCTCAACTAATATTGACACGACTTGGTTGTTGGGTTGATAGTGGTAAAAAATTGAGCACAAGTTGAGCACACTGTAAGATATCAAATAAGAAAAGAGAAAGCAAGCTGCTAAAGTGTCTGAGTCATCAACCAATCAATTGATATTGTATTGAAAAGAATATCTATCTGGTATTGTTCATATCAATATACAATTACAAATTAGATATCTTGAAGGATCATAAACAGCTGTATATTGATACGACAACCTATAAATAATGACATCTCCGCCGCCCAATACTTTATCAACAATCTACAACAAAGGTTTGCCAATACTAACCTCACCAAGTCTAAACCCACATGCACCCCTTGGTAAATGGCTCCTATCAACATCAACACTAGTATTTGCAATGGTACATATCGGCGGCGTAACACGCTTAACCAAATCAGGATTATCAATGACAGATTGGAAACCCCTCGGGTCAAAACCACCTATAACACAAGACGAATGGAATATAGAATTTGATAGATATAAACGTTCTCCGGAATGGGAACAACGACAATCTATGACATTGGATGAATTTAAATATATATACTATTGGGAATGGGGACATAGAATGATGGGACGATTTGTGGGTGTTGTTTTTGGTAGTGGATGGGCATACTTTACTTGGTTACATCGACCAAAGCAGCAGATTACTTCTTCTTCTACATCCACAATATCATCCATTATACCAAAGAATATAACATCGGCTATACCACCTGGATATCAATCTCGATTAGCATTACTCTTTTGCATGGGTGGTACACAGGGGTTGGTAGGGTGGTGGATGGTTAAGTCAGGATTAGGAGATGATAGACGTGGTGATAGGAATGAGATTCGTGTCAGTCCATATAGATTAGCAGCACATTTAGGTATGGCCGTGGGGACATATTCGGTATTACTTTGGACGGGACTTGGTGCATTATCATATCCTGTAGATTGCTATCCTGCTAATGTGGCTGGAGGTGGATCAGCTAAGAGTGGAGCTTCTGCTCTCTCATTGTTGCAGCAATATACCAAGAATCTATCACCCTCTGCATTGCAACATGCTCAAAGGACAAGAGTAGGAGTACTATCCACTGTTGGTCTAACAGGCCTAACCATCCTCTCGGGTGCATTCGTAGCAGGAAATGATGCAGGAAATGCCTACAATACATATCCATTAATGGATGGTAAGCTCATCCCTTGGAATGATATGGTAGACGAAACAAAGGTACCAAAGTGGAGGAACATGTTTGAAACTACCGCAACTGTACAATGGAATCATCGTATGTTGGGTACAGCCACGGCAGTTAGTGCACTAAGTGTAGCGGGGTATGGATTACTCCGCGGTGGCAACAAGAGCATAAGTACCACACCTCAAGTACGACGAGGACTAACGGCTCTTGGTACAGCTGCCACGGCACAAATGTCGTTGGGTATAGCGACATTGTTGAATTACGTACCGATATCATTAGCGGCAAGTCATCAACTTGGAAGTTTGGTTGTACTAACTTGTGGTGTTTATACTGCTCATTCATTGAGATATGCTGGACGGTCTGTTGTTTCCAAGGTCGGCAATGGAGCTGTTCAAAGTTTAGTAGGTCGTAGCAGTGTAGGAGGCGGTGGCGGCGGGGCTCTGCCAAAAGGTGCAGCTGTTGTGTCAAAGGTTTCTAATGTAAAGATATAACTCAATCATTAATGTACATATCTCTCTTATGGTTTCGACTTGCTACTATGAAATGTATAATGGTCTTTAGATTAGGTAGTAATACGATCACCATACCGATATTGGAGCCCAATATAATCTTAGTCCAAGATATCAACTGCAGTCTTCATCCAATTTACGTATTCTTCCTGTTCTCTGTAATCAGAATACATTGAAATGAATGCTGTTACGTCCTCATCAATACCACACTCTTCTACAACGTATGTCTGAAAAGATTCTTGTAAGTCCTCAGCAAGTTCGGTAAACTCGGGCCTTATCGTTGAATGAACGCGATTAGTATATCATGGATAATTTATGTACAAACATAAGTATATCACAAAGCATGCAACAAACTCACCCCTGATAAAGTGCAGCATGTAGCCCCTCTCCCCCAGCAAGTTCCGATAGTACACTCTCTGTATCACCATCTCGTACCATGACACTCTCTACACTAACTTCATATCCACTTCGACATTGTAAAACAACAGTCTTTCCACCTTTAGATACTACAACACCAAAACGAACAGCCTGTGCTGGCTCCTCCTCATCATCTTCTGTTGATTCATCTCTTTCAAACATATCATTCTCGTCAAAATTTACATCATCTTCTGTATCTTGACAATGGAATACAACTCCAATCTTTGCTCCTTTAGATCCGGATTCTTTACGAAATAATCTTTGAAGCAGCAGTTTAAGAGTTAGAGTATGAAAGTGTGCGCATCATATGCACATTAGATATAACTTTTAGTGAGCAAGCAGTGTAAAACGTTCCTTACCTAACAGTAGCACCACTACCCGTTTGACCAGTACCACCAATACCAGTAATACCCTCTAATATAGTCCACTTTGAACTGATAGTTGATTGTAATTCAGACAACTCTGGTGGAATCCCCCCTGATGATGCCTCTTCTTCCTCATTGATCTCTCGTGTTAGTACGGATCCTAAGTGTGTTGCTGCATCATCTTCAGATGAGAATTGTCTATTCAATACTAATGGAGATGATGATCTAGATAGTGAAGTTTGGGTGCCAACCAAACAACTTTGAGTGAATACTAATGGTGATGATCTAGATGATGCAATCTGTGTAGGAGAGCCAACCAAACTTGTGGATATGTTCCGGAGTGATTTGATGTTGTTAGAAGAAGATGTACTTGCGGCATAGGAACGGGTAATGAGTCTGTTTGACGATGCAATACGCCGACTTAAGATGATACTAGATCTAATCATTATGCTACTCTGTTTATATTTGATCTGTTTGATAGGTTGCCGACCAATCTTCTATTTAATGAGAGAGCAATGCGATTTTGCAGAGGATACCGTCTATCTGTAATATCTTTTTGCTATCACTCATCAATAATGTTGGGGAGTTTAGAGTTTATTTATATACTATTGATTATAAGCATGGCATTTCACCATATGATATATCTATTGACTCTCTCTTCAATTATAACATACTTAAGAATACAATCATGCAATGCCTTTGCTTCCAGCAGAAGTGGTTTTATTCATAAACACAAAGATCGGAGTTCAATAATAACAAAATTGAAATACGATGAGAAGACTTTATCATTGACAGTATTGAATGTTAAGACAATAACAACTACGTATGAAACTTCTCTTGGATCAGACAACGACGATATCATCAAATATGGTAATAAACTATCTCGACTTCGGAGAAGATTATCTCGTACTACTAAAGAGGATACTCTCACCAATCATCAAACATCATCTTCGTCCAGATTATATCGCTTTACTTATGATTACAATGAATTAGTCATTGGACACTCTACAAATCAAAACACAATTACAGCTGTTATGCTCATACATCCAATCGGTGTAGGGATTGGTAGATGGTACTATGACCGACTCTTACAATCATTAAAAGAACAATACGACGATATCAACACCAAAGTTGTATTCATTGCCCCAGATTTGTTAGGGAGTGCTACGGCTTGCGGCCCACTTGTTGATTCAGATACTGAGCCATCAACGAACAAGTTACCACTTCTAAATATAACAGATTGGTCTGATCAGGTTTCACATCTCATGTCAGAGTATGAAACAAAAAGTATTGCAGACGGGCATCAAATTGTAAATTGGAGTATAGTTGCAAACGGTGGCTGTGCACCCATTGCATTGAAGATAGCAGCAAACAGAACAAAGAACAGTACTCCATTCAAAGCATCAGTTACCAATGTCATAATATCTTCACCTCCAAGATTACCATTCTTTATTGAAAGCAATACAGACTCCAAAAAAGTTCACAAATCATATCGTACATTATGCGGCGTAACCGGGAGATTATTCTGGTGGTATAGTCTACGAAAAGAAGGAAAGTTTATACAAAAGTTCTCAGAAAAGAATCTAGTCGGAGATCCTGCAAATCTGGGTGACGAGTGGCTGCCAAATTGTCTTGCTGCTTCTACAGGCTTCAATGGGCAGAGTAGATATTCAACATTTGCCTTTCTAGCAGGAGCCCTTCAGGATGGATGCATTGATAGTTTGGACACACTCAAAGGATCAAATGTAGTCATAGACTTTATAAGAGGAGAAGATAAACGGAGAAACAGTGCAAAGAGCGTGTTTTGGACAAGAAAGAAGAAGGAAGCATCTTGTGATGAGGTCGAAACTAAAAAAGAAGATACCATCCAACAATATGTGTCGAGGAATGGCAACCGAGGAAATGAGATATATGTTAAAGGTCGAATAAGTCTAGCATGGGAAGATGCCAATGGCTACGCTACCGGTCTAATGAAAAACATAAGTGAATAATGTAATTGGATTATATATCTTTCATGTATCCGTTGCACGTTTACAACAAGCATCTAAAGCTCTCTTCATTCCTTTAAGTTCCAATGAACACTTACCTGCCTTCTTTATAACTTCTCCTTTGTCATTTAATGTCATTGAACAGTTTTTGAAGGCACAAACTGCCGATATGTCTGGTTTGGATGATGATAGTTGTTTTGATTTAGATGGAGAAGAGACCCAAGGCTTTGATGTTAGGCCAAGCTGTCCTTCTCCTCCCTTTCCAAAAGTGATCACGTCTCGTTTGTTTGCTGATAGTAATACAGTATGATCCCCTCCCAATGATACATCTCTTATCCATCTTTTTGACATATCATTGTTTTTTGTAGTAGTTGCTGTCGATAAGGTTGGATCTAAACTCTGCAACAGCTTCACAACATGCTCATTCTTTTGAAATTGATCTTGCCATAGTTTTCCTCCTGTCCATGTATACCCACTAGATCCACTATTGGAGGAACCCAAACCAAGCTGCTGCCACCGATCGCATCCAGATAACCAAAGGTTTCCTTTCTTATCAAGGAGAGCAGAATGACCAGAAGAAGCAAATCCACCAGTATAAACATGAGCCACTGATATAGACTCTTGTAATTTAATTGGAAGACATTTATATGCATCACCTACTCTTCCTAACTGACCTAATTCATTATTACATACTTTTTGATTATGACAGTAACTGTAGGCAATACCATCTTTGTTTAATGATATCGTATGCCCTGCTTCTATTGACTTATCTAGTTTATTTGTGATGCCTTCGTCGGCGATAGACATATTCGCCTACCCTTCTTCAATGACGACTGACGATAGCACCTAGTAGAGAATACTTTGAATGAGGCACCCCCTGTACGACGCTTCTCTCTCCTAAACTCTTCTCAAGAGAACAATCTTATCGTGGCGACTATTGATAATGACGATAGTAGAGAATACATTCTTTGATGACAAAGATGATGTTTTTAGGAAAGATACCGTATCTTTTTTAGACGCTAATTTGGATGAGAAGATGATCAATGTGACCAATGAGACTTATATCAATAGGAAGAACATTAAAAACTGTGTCAGTAAAGATGTTGGCGTACCCTGATAATATTGATCGTCTCTCATTCATTACATGATAGAGCGAGTAGCTCTCTCGAGTCATCGCAAAATTTTATGCCGTCACGGATACCTACCAATTAAATGTGTGTGTAATGAAGTTGTCTTAAATGCCTATACTGCCATATCTTATTTGTATTTTCGTTACTATATGCACTCTATTGCAATGTTAACGAACTCTGTTTATGATTAACAGGAGACAGCAAACTACATAAACTCCCTCAAACTTATGGAGTTTTCTTATCTGTTAGCATTCAATATACGATACATAATTGTTTTGATCAGCGGCGGTGTTTGTAGTATTACATATTATTATAATGTCTGTTTATCATCTGAATCAAATAGTGCGGCGAACAGCTTTCGGTTCGTCATCCGTCTGTGGTCAAATTTGCAAGGCAACATCAACATCAAATACTTTAATGCTTACCTCAAATAAATATACAAACAACTCTAGTACACGAACCTTTGCCGCCGCCGCAGCTGCTAATAAGAAATCCAAAGATACATCAACACTATCCTATCAAGAACGTAAAGATCTAGCAAAAGAAAAACGACGACAAACATACAACACTAAACAACTCCGATTACAAAATCTCAAAACACGACGTTCCAACTCACCAAAAGACGTACTCAAAACTAAATTCCGTAATTGGTATGATAACGAATTACAATATCATAACAAATTAATCCGTACAGCTAAAAAAGAGAATAAACCATGGAAGATACGTGTAGCCGTTATGGTGGAACGTATACCAGTAGTGACGCCAGATATGGAAGAATGGGAAAGGAATTATATTAATTTACGTGATTATATATGGACATATGGGAAAGAATATCCTGAGGAGACTGGATTTATGTATGCCATGGATAGTGACGAGGATCATATTGTACCCAGTGATGAAGAGTTGATTGGTAAGTTTTGGTTATAGTGTGTGTGCATGATGTGTATTTGATGTGTAAGAGAGGTATTGCAATAACTAACAACACACCCATCACATGTGTTATATAACGATGCACCACACAAGCCGGACTTCCATTCACACCAGCACCACGTGAAACTGAAGCAGATGCCACGGGAAATGTTAAAACACGTGATCGACAACTGAAAACAAGCGTCTTCCTAGGTATTAAATCAGACGCTGAGGGTAACAAGTCTGGATCACGATGGACATTACCTTCCGCAATACCCACACCAGATGAAACATTACTACAAGCAGCACAACGTGCAGTAAATGACATTGCCGGGAAAGAATTAGGTATATGGTGTCCATCCAATGCACCCATGACAATTAACTTTCGTGTTTATAATAAGAACCTACCAGAAGAAATGAAAGGTAATTATTATGGTGAAAAGATTTTTTATTTTAGAGTACAGTATGATACTGGTGATGTTAATGAGAAGGTATTAAAGAAGGCTAATGTTGATGATTGGGGTTGGTTGGCTAAGGAGGAGATGGTTGAGAAAGTTACGGAGGAGAGGGGGGCGCATCAGGCTAAGTTCTTCCATTACATGTTGTGAATTGTACTATCGAACCTTGAAGAGAGGGATAAATTATTGATTTCTAAGTAAACTTAACTTAAAGTTTACCTTTGAGGTTATCACTTTGTTCAATATAGTTTATTTTTATTGCACTACTTAAACTGAGAGTGCATTATGTCCATCTCTCTCCTTGATCTAAACCCGTGCCTAGCCAGTCTCATATTTGATACTCTGCCGTTTTCACTTCACCGCCAATCTTCTTTGTTCTCTCAGAGTATCGCTCCAAGAGTGATATAATCTGTCCATTGTTTACTCTCTTGGATTCAAGCTTCTTTACATAGGCATCTGCGGCAGAGATGGGCTTGATTTCAATACCCCCGAGAAGATCGGGTGCTTCCCTCTTCCCTTCTCCAATTTCTTTACAGGCAACCATGAGGTCATATGCTATTGAATCAGTAACGACCGAGTCAAATTTGTAGTCTTCGTGATTACGAACAAATGTTCTTATCCATTTGGCTGGGGTGACGAGCTGACCCGTGGCGCGTTTCTCAATGAAATCAAGATACTTTGTCATGCGATCCATTGTTAACGTATCACATTGGATATGGTCGAGGTAGGCATAAATCAGCGGTATCAAACCAGGAAAGTAATCTATGAACAGAGGGTATGGGGTAGTTAGAAGACAGTGCAGTTAAAATAAAAAGAGACACACAACAATATGCATGAGACGTACCTCCTTTTCCGGTCATAATCTCTGCCATGGTCATCTCTTCATATGAATTCTCCTCTGCACCACCAGAAGCGTTGGGGGAAACTCGTCTCTTCTCACTGACACCATCTTCAGCATCATTAGATCTGTCCGAGTTGTCAATATTAGAATTACTAGTCTTATTCAATGCATGAAGATTATCTTCTGAATAGACTGTGTTCAGCTTGCTGTTCTTTCCGTTCCCATTGACAGCCGTGCTAAACATTGATGAGTATTGCTCTTCGAAACCATCATCGCCCTTCTCAAGGGGAGCCATATGACGACGGAAGAAGAACTTTCCTTTCACGGCAGCATCTCGTCCATGGGCACGTTGCATATTGGCATCAACTCTACTCAGAGGAATGTACAAGTTCAAGTCAAATGTCAGTATGACACGGGTGAGTAGGGTAATGAATGTAGTGAAGGCTGCATTCTCAAAGTCTGTAATTTGAATCTCCATACTGCGGAACTCAGTTCTCCATCCAATATGAGGATCATTTGGACCATTTCTTGGTGGAGGAGGCTTCCAACGAACTGATTGCCAATTCGTGCTTTGGATACTCTCAAAGTGTTCAGTCTGTGTCTCGTCGTCAACCTCTTCGATTGCACCCTCGAAGATGACTAAAGGATCTCTCACAAAGATGTGTGCAATATGTTGTGAGAGCAAGGGATCAATGCCTGCATCTCTTAATTCACGATACTTATCTTCATCAATGGGCACGGGAATGTCATTATACGTGTTGAGAATTCTGTTACTCATGTGATTTTCCTCACTCGAGATGCCTTGGTAGAGAAAGGTACTAATTGAATCATACCGACTTTTGTATAGTCTACGATAACCTTTACCTGCAACTTCGGGATCTGGCTCAGGACCGCCCTTTCTGCCCCTTTCGGCTGGTCTACGATCATCCACACACTCACTAATGATACCCCAACGACAGTCCGTATCGGCAAGTCTTCCCCTTAATACTGGAGTAGAAGCTGTTAATGCCATCATGATGGGAGCCATGACCCCAAGTTGATCATAGAGGAATCTACTTTCATCCATATCGGTCGCCTGAAAAGTAATCTGAAGACAACAGCAGCCCATACCAAACGCCATGGCATCCATATGAATTGCAGGGCGGACATTGAAACTTTCCGGTTGATCTTCTGGTTGATCTGATAATGATGAAGCTGCTTCCTCGAGGGCTAACTTCAATTCGGCTAATTTTGATGGATCTCCAGGTATCGATCCTCTAAACAATGGGGTCTCAGATCCAAGTGCCTCCTTTTGTTGATTCTTTGCATGTACTTCTTTTGATACCTTATGAAGAAACAAAATATCTCCATCATCACTTGATATTGGTAGGTAGTAACCATTTTGTAACCGTATCCATCCCGGGACATCAGGAATTTCACTTCCCACAACAATATCCCCATTTCGTGGCCAATCTGCATCCGCCACAATCACACCGGGTGCACTACGGTAGAATAATCCCTTACATCCTTTACAATCCACATTCACAAGCCATTTTTGTAATGTCATGGGATCACCATCATCGTTCAGTTCCATTTTCGAACTTGAACATCCAACAATTACAAAACCATTTCCATACTTTTCTCTTGATAAATCTCCCTTGCCATATCTCCAAAGTAACATACTTTCAGTACCACAACATGAACTGGGTGTATACCCTTTCAAATCTGCATATTCAGGAGTATTCGTATCATGAAATAATGGTACACGGATATTCACCTTCTCCCCCCGTCTCTTACGTATATTAGCACTTAATGCAGCAAATCGTGGATGTGGATTAATAATTCCATCACCAATATATTCACTTTCAGTTACATTCCCACCGACAGTAGTGGGTGGTACTGATCCATCATTACCCAACGCACCGAGTAGTGGAAAGACCGCCACGGTTGGTGCTATTTCATTATCTTTCAATTCTGTTAAGAGACGTTTCCGACGTAGACGCATATTCCTTTCAACTCTAAGTAAATCTGAGCTATAACCAGTATATGCTAACATATTATTGATGAATTGCAAGTGCAATGAATGGCAAGTGATATTATGAAGGTTAGATTAAAGGAGGGTACTGACATAATATAGATACCATAAACACAAAACACTTACGCCGGGAGGGAGTTGCCTCAATCATCCAGGCACCATATTCAGGTACCCAATTGCAACCCTCATTTTCATAGGAATGTATCTCCTCATTTCTATTGAGATTGTCCATAATCTGGGAGATATTGAAAGATGGGTTGAGTACAAATTTAGTGTGTATTGCAAAACATCAAAACATTGCAAATGTATTGCAAATCATCAAAACATATCACACA
>Ga0214480_100088_pt1 | contig 37215 bp, 27 predicted proteins | sample M1_20Mar14CPVII9_3_FD_165042 | JGI IMG/M metagenome (GOLD analysis project Ga0214480, IMG submission 165042) | Marine eukaryotic communities from Monterey Bay, California, United States - M1_20Mar14CPVII9sort6BwellE17 | ecosystem: Environmental > Aquatic > Marine > Unclassified | place: USA... | reverse complement strand
AAGATGTGAGTACTTGTCTTTTGTGCACAAGATGTGATCAAATAGTCAAGAGATAGTATCGAAATTTATTGCAATATCTTATGCTACTATTAATCCAAGAAGTGATATGAGAGCTATTGAGATTCTGAACTACTACCATGTGTTGCCATTTTGAATTTTGTCTCACTAAATTTTCATATCTTCGTTGTGTCGCCATTTCACTTCCTCCCCCTTACTTAAACTGATTGGGTTGCTTATTTGCTTCTACTCTTCTTTCACCATGGCGTGGCTACTAATAACGTGCCTCTTCATCCTAGGACTGGTAGTGCAGTCCGCTATTGCATTTTCTTCCATACGACGAAATGATAAAATAGGTAGCCGTCTCAGTCGAGTGGCGAATACCAAACTCAAATCAACAACTCTTAATGATATACCAACTAAATCAACTCGGCAGCAACCGACAGAAAGAGTAGCCATAATAGGCGCGGGTATCGCCGGATTATCATTAGCACATGCATTGCGTTCTATTAATTTAATGAATGATGACGGTAATGCTAAGCCGATACAAATTGATATCTTTGATTCAAGACAAGATCTTGATGAGAAGTCTGGGTCAGGTATGAGTTTTTTTAATACACACATCTTGTGTTCTCTCCATTTTATATCAAACTAATATACTACACTGTACTACAATTCACAGGGATACAATTAACCGGAGGCATTGCAGCACTATGTAAAATCTCACCAAAGTTACAAAGACAAGTATCAGATGCATCAATACCATTGCAAAAGGTTGTATCTACATGCCGTCCATGGTTTGGAAGTACTAATGATAGTTGGAAGATATTTGAATTAGATTTGCAACGTGCAATTAAAGAGAGGGATACTGCCGATAAAGAAAAGATTGCTAAAGAAGAAGCTGAGAATGGTGGTATTGAAAATAAGCAAATGGATGGCTTGGTAGCAGAAGATGGCGAGATATTCGCCTACACTATACTCCGTGGAACATTACAGCGTATAATGCAAACAGAATTATCAAAGGAACACAACATTGACGTTCAATTTGATAAACGATTATGTGACATATCCAACAAAGAGGGAGAAGAGGGAATAACGTGTCAATTCACAGACGGAACACAATCATCTGGATATGATTTAATCGTTGGATGTGATGGAATACAATCGGCGGTACGTCAATATGTCAACAATGGTAGTATACAAGCAGAGAAGAAAGAGGCGGCGATATATTCAGGATTGAGAATTACATTTGCAATTCAAGAAGATGCGAAAGATGCTGACGAGGTATGCACATTTACTCAACACTTTGGAAATGGCGCGTATGCATTGACATCTACGTATGGTGCGGATAAGTCTAGAGCCAAGGGTGCATTCTTAGTTTATCCTGATGAGAATTATATTGGTCCATTTAAAAGACAAAAGCGTGCCGAGGAGGATAGTATCGCTACTTCAAAGAGAACAAGTATGGATCTAGCAAAGCCGCTTGATGAAAATGTTGACTGGACACAAAACAAACGTATACCAAAAGATAAGATTCAAGAATGTTTGAAGATATTACAAACATCATCAATCCCTGGGAATGATGTTGCAAGTATCGTTGAAAAGAGTGACAGGTTCTTTGACTTAGGAGTTTACTTCTACAATCCTTTCACATTGAATGGATGGGTGCGTGAGATAAAGGCATCCGTCAAGGATGATAATCCAAAGTTTGCGGTGCTGACTGGAGATGCCGCACATGCAATGCCTCCCTTCCTTGGCCAGGGTGCCAATCAAGCGATGCAAGACTCTTGCTCACTGGCAGCTAAAATATTTGAATACAACTCACAAGTCAGTAGTACATCATCATCCAAACCAGATTTGAAAGCACTATTAAAGGAATATGAAAATAGACGATGGCTACCGACCACTTCAATTACCGTCAAGGCGGCTTTATTGGGATACTTAGAAGTAGGCTCTTCATTGTTTTCCAACTTTAGGGATGTGTTCTTTCTCGTCATGGTAAGATGATTGTCTTCGATCTATCTCTTATTTGTTCTTTCATCTCCTGATCCCTTGTGTTTATTCATACATCCTCGTGTCTATAATATATCTTTTTCTTCAGGGGAAAATTGGAGTTGCTAAAAAAGTATTCTTGGACTCAGCCTTTCCAAAGATGTAATGAAATCAGCTAGTAAAATCAACCGACACCGCTATCTACTGGTAGGAATCTTGAACACATTTAGGGTATATGCAACGTATGCATAATAGCCAATAATTGATGTAATTTCTACCAATGTCGAGTCCTTCCCATCTAATGCTTGTTTTGTACTGGTATATGTTTCATCCGAGACAGTGTTCGTATGTAGTAGTTCTGCTGCAAATGTAATGATTGCAACCTCTCTTTCTTTTGCTCTGTCTAGTTCAATCTTGTCTTTACTGTTTTGTAGTTGTAGTTTCTGGTTATCATATTCCTTGATGAGCATTGGTATAAAATGATTCTCAACATTTTCCAAATTAAAGTCTTCTTTTTCTTCTGATACGAATACTGATGATGATGTATCCTCAGATAACAATCTACCACGGGGTATACTCTCTATAACATCCATACTTATACCAGCTCTAATTGCTTCAGTAACATGTATATCAAACTCACTTTCAGATTTGAACTTTGCACCTACTAATAGTATCACTAATTCTGACTCTCGTTTTGATAATGTTGTTTCATATCTTACTACCCTACCCAATTCCTGTGATGGATTACAAATAGATGGTATAGCTAGCCAAGGGCCGAATGGTCCGTTGAGACCAGTATTTGGACGTGATTTTAATATAGATTGTTGCAATTCTAATTGTTCAGGTGTCATTTCATGGAGTTGAGGTCCTGTGTATCTTGGTGGAAAGTTTTGTGATGTTGGTTTATACTTCTTGTGTTGTTTTGATGGTTGTGTAGAATCGGCTTCGAGAGAAGAGGACATGGTACGAGTAATATAACAACAACACCGCTGATGTAAGATCAATCTACTCCGTGCTATCGAATACATGGTGTATAAGATATCAATAATGTACGCTTCTCCTATGCGTTGTGTAAGGTAATAAAGGGGAGGTGATGGGGATGTTGAATATCTTCTCCTATTGGGCGATTTGGCTAGATCTTTCTTGGCAGTACTTAGTATAGATTATTTATCATCGATATATGTCAGGGGGTATGATGAATCTTTGCTTTATCGGCCAGGAAGCCGCGTATGCTGGCCGCAACATTTTAGAAGGCGAAGGATACCACCCCAGATCTGAAAAATTGATTATGAGAAAGTTGAAAGATGTCTCCTCTTAGTTACTCCCTCACAAGTCAAAGGAGCTGATCAACAAGACCAACAATGGTAAAGAATGATGTGGCCGATGAGATGAAAACTTACTATATGAAGTAGGCGGAGGAGAGCTGAGTCCGAATTGCAAAACAAACTTTTTAAACAAAGATAGTAACCCCCACTCATAATATAAAACAATGCCATTCTTTAAGCTACGAGGAGGTCGTAGTACCAAATCTATGCAACGTCTTGATGATAATGACGATGATCATCTCCATATTGGTGAGATTCAATCTACTAATAAGCAACCTAATACTACCACACTACCGGTGGATACCAATAACAATAATAAGATAAGCTATACAATGACTCAATCCCCCCACACATACAATCCACAACCACCCCAAGGTCGCTACAACAACAACACTAATTCAGCATCATCATACCAATCACAACAATCATCAAATGCATCTCAATCTACAACAGATATATCTAGAGATTCGAATAAGATATTCACATCAGCATTATTTACTACATCGAAAAGTGGGTCAATACATGATCATCGGCCTAGTGGTCAGTTTGAAGTTACTCATATGCAAACTCAATTCGGGCTTTACTCGACTTGCTTGTGCTACTAAAAGTAGTAACTATCACAACGGCAACGCCTATAGCTACGGACATTTACGCCGGCTGCATCAGCAGCTGAAAGATTAACCACAAGGGTGTATTGAGATCTATAGATGTTGTTGTAAGTCAATACTAAACTGTCTCTTCAATAGTAACTCATCGACATCAATAATACGGGGTAGTAAGTATGAAAATTCAACAATACGAGAGGTAGGTAGTGAGTCGCGGTTCTTACTTAGACTTAGAGACTTTCTTCAATGCAGCCTCCTTTGCTAACTTGAAATTTCGTTCACTCTCCTCAGCAGAGAGCTTTAGTCCCTTATCTTTCTTGAGCACGCCCCGTGCAATCTCGTTTGCCAATGTGGCCTGTTCCAAAGTTTGAAATGTGCCAATACTACGATCTTTTCCTTGATACCATATGATGACACGATAGTTACCAGCTTCTTGTTTACTCACTCCTCGGGGCAGAGAAGAGCCCTTCTTACCAGTCTTAAACCAATTGCTCCTCCTAGCATTTCCAAACCAAGTATTCAATTGTGTTGCATCCATACCAGTCTTTTGCATTAGCAATAGTTTTTCTTGTGGCTTGGGGTGAGGATTGGTGTAGTTTTCGGGGGAAAGGAGCCATGCTTTTAGTGTGGCTGTGGCATCGATACGTGGTTCACCTTTTGGTGCTTCGGCCTTGATCCTTTTCTTTTCAGCAAGACTCGTCTCCAAGCCCAAATCAGTAACAGATGACTTAGCTCTTTTTACTACTGAATCAACATCCTCGTCGTCGGGTGCGTTCTTCAAGACTCGTGCAGCAGTTGACTTAGCTCTTTCAGCTATTTTTCTTGAAGTGTAAGTCCCTACAGAGAATTTTTCATTTGAGAAACTCAAAACAGCAGTCTGCAAAGTAGATATTGGATGATTTAGATTCAAACTGATGTATAAAGCACTTTATAACATACGAAACTTACAAAATTCCCTGATGAAGTTGTTGTTATAGAGCCAGTGATAACGTTAGCATGGGCCTTCTTGGCTGCTTTAAGGCGCTTTGCCTTCCCCGCAGCCGATTGGTCGTGAACGAACTGATAAATCCCACTTGTACCATTCTTCCATTCCCAAGCCCAGTACAAAGACACTGCATTATGAATTGTAGCTCCCTCGATATCATTAGCTACACACTGAGCTAGGCAGAATGCAGGAATCCCCTTCTCTTTCTGGATACAAGTCTTGAATGCTTGCTCTGAACGCTGCTTTCGTTTTGCCTTCCCTGCAGCCGATTGATCGTTAATGTATTGATAAAGTCCACTTGTACCATTCTCCCATTGCCAAGCCATGTACAAAGACACTGCATTATGAATTGTAGCTCCCTCGATATCATTAGCTACACACTGAGCCAAACAGAATCTAGGAATACCAGTCAAATTATTGATATTCGTCTTCCATGCCTTCCTGGCATTGTCACTCAGCTGTTGTTTCAACGCTTGGTAACGCTCAGCTTGCATCTCGGCAGTCATCTCTTCACGTTCTGCAATAGTGAACATAGACTTGGATGTGGAAGAGACATTGATACATTCATTAATCGTATGGAGTATCCCTAGACCTGCACTGTAGTCGAACAGATCACCCGACGAATATAAATTTTCAGCCATCATAATCTTAGGACAGGACTGAGGTTGCCCATGAGGCATGTCAGTAACCGTGATACAATCTCGGCTGCCACTTGCTCCGAGAATAGACCAGCACTGACGGGAACCTTCCGCCGAAAACACACCAACACGAGATTGCTCACCGTTCAACTCATTCACTAAACATTGAACCTCCCCTCTAATGATTCCATCAAGCATAAGTTCAATATCTGACATGTCAACAATACGTCCATACAACATCTTCTCTATCTCCCAATTCTCTTTTATGTCACTAATAAAAGAATAGAGATCAAACACGGCCAATCCCTCCTTCATTTGTGTACGTTGATTGAGTGTCATATCACCCCCGCCTGCTTCCAAATGTAATAAGGCAGTATCCATATCAGTCAATGCTGTAATACAACCTCTTGCCAAAACTTCCGCCTTTGACCTCTTTCGCTTTGGTTTCTTTGGCTTTGATTTCTCCGGCTTACTTTCGTCATCTTCAGATTCATCCCATCCTGAATGCCAATGTAGGAAAGAAATGGATGTTTGATGTTCTGCAACTCCCGACATTGGATTGTACTGAAATGCTGTTCCAGGCGCAACTACCATAGTAGCATCCTCGGCATCTTCTGGCGACACCTCGTTGCCTTCTTCATCTTCGTAGTATCCATCGACAACAACGACTTTATCATTTGCCACTTCATGCTTGTCCTCCAGAATATTGAACTCTGCTGCTAAACTTTTACCCGTCATTTGATTGTCAGTGGCACGAGATTCCAATACACTCTCTGCCAGAAATGACTTCTCTCGTAAGATGCCTTTATAGTCATGCTCTCTTCTAGATGACTTACTTGACATGAGCTTGTCCATCGCTTCAACTACCAGTGGATTATAACCTTTCTTCTGCAAGCGTTTGACAAACAAGTGAGTTGAATCAGTAGTAACGGAAGACATTGCCTTGGTGGCTTCATATACGGACTCCTCCATCTCGACTATCGACTGTTGGAGCTTAGTAAACTCAACACTCTGTAATCCACTCTTTTGAAGGTCAATAATACTTCTCTTTGAAGAGCAAAGAGTGTATAGTACATTGTTATTCCACGAGCTAACAGCCTCAACTCTCTTCTTCTCATGGTCTTTGAGAGGCTTTGATCGGCCTTTGTTTCGGAGCTCGGCATCTTTCTCATTCAACTCCATCACTGTCTTTCTCTCTTGTTCAGTTGGCATAACCTGAAGTAAGAGCGTCAAATGCTGTACAAGTAATGCTAGCTTCTTCATCTCAAGCACTTGGATTTGCTGCTTTTTCTCGTTGCTATCGATATCAGTTGTAAGACGTCGAGTCTTGATTTCAAGCTCGACTTCAGCTATCGTATCGTAAGACTCATACACTTCTGGAGGAGGTGAAAATTTTGATAGTGCCATATTTGCTTGACTTACATCAGACGCAACACAACTAGCAGCTGTGTCTTTACGAGATCTAAAGGGATAAATATAGATGAGATGTGAATAGGATATGCACATACACGAATACACTTGAATAAAGATAAGAACAAAGAGTACTTACACCCTCTTCTCTTTCTTCTTCCCAGAGTTGTTACTTCCTGCCTTCTTAGGTTGGCTGTTATATAAAACAATATTAATAGAATGTAGATGAGTAAATGAAGTGAAAGGAGGAGGGGGTATGAGAACATTACTCACGCTTTTTTATTGGCGTTGGCCTTCTTCCTCTTGCTTGTACGGGTAGCCTTCTTCTTGGTTTGAGGGAGCCACTCTCCATTCTCATCCGAGTCCTTTTTCTTCCCTCTGCTTTTAGCTATAAAAGTGGATGTTAGATGCATCACTTATAATAACACACACCACAAAAAGAACCTTACCAACTACTTCCAAATCCTTTCTCTTTGAAGTGCTACTCCCTTCTGTAAGTAATGCACCACTGATTCCAAAAGGTGCATCACCCACATTTATATTTGTATCTTCCGACTCCTTTTCATTAGGAAGGTTTGGTACATTATCATCCATCTTCTGTCTCTTTTTATTCTCCTTGGCACATATTTCCTTCTCCTTCTTATCATCACATTGCTCTTCACATCTTCTACCAAACATTTGACAAGTAGCTGTATCTTCTTTTTCTAATCTTGACATTAATTTGATATCCGAAGGTGTTTCTGCCCTCCGCCACTTTTTACAAATATCACATTCTGTCCATACATCATTCCTAATACTCATATCACTACCTGATTTTGTACCTCTAATAACTGATCCATCATCATCATCCCGTACCTTCCTCTTTCTACAACTCCTGCCGAGCATGTCATTATTACCAATCGTGGATGCACGAGCTGGAGAAGAGAATAGTACCGTCTTACCCACCGTACCTCGACGAGATTTACCTCTACCCATAATACCCTTGCCTTTATTAGTAGATAGTGGTGAAAATGGTTGTGCCATACTTGGACTAGTATCATTATTATGTTGGGAGGATGCATAATAATTTGAGGTGGATGTGGTGGATACTTGGTGATGTGTGGTGGTTGATATTGCAGCACGGCGGCGGCGGGTAAAACCACTACCACCACCACCCGACGCCGTTGTAGTAGTAGACTTCTTCTTCACATCATCTTCATTTAATACCCTCTTCCTCTTATTGGGTGGTAAGGCAGAGGTGCCACCTTTTGAGGTGGAGTTAGTAAGCAAAGATTTATTAGGTTCAGACCTTGACGCTGAATCAAATACAAATGGGCTGGTGGTGGATGTGGTTGTATCATTTGCAATGATAGATCTTGATGTTGGTATTGTTTGGTGGTGTTTATTATTGTTTGTTGTAGTATTAATATCAAGAGGTGGAGTCTCATATTTTGAGGAAGGTGTACCGTCATCAAAATTATTATTTTGTATTGAGGTGGTGGATCTTGTTGCAATTGAATCACCAGATTTACGTGATGATTTAGATATTGTTTGTTTAGTTGTATCATTATTGTTGGATGTGTTTGATTGACGTCTAGTTGTCTTATTCTTATTACGTGAGTTGTTAGTGTTAGATCGTGCACGAACTTCAGTGATTTTATCTTCCTCTGCCTGCAATTTTATTGCATAGGCCCGATCAGTAGTTTTCTGCACAGCCCGACGGCTTGGTCGACCGCCTTTTGGTGGTTGGTGATTAGCGGGTGTTGTATGAGACATTGTATAGGGCGTTGCCGTTTAACCACTATTGTACTAACAAATTTTGGATCAGAAGAATGGTAGAAGGCATAAGCTAGTTTATTTCAATATTTTTTACACAACACTAAAAATTATAGAACCTCTAGTTTTTAGTGAGGAGGGCCAAAAGCCTCCCCTCTCTTCGAGGCACATAAAATTTTACTAAGCACTGATACCTAGAAAGCACACGATATGAAATATTGATGTGGTGTATAATCAAGGACATCACGTATAATGTATGGGAGGACGGATGATGTGATATAGAATGATACAGTTGTTGAAGAGAGATGATTTCAAATACACCTCCTGAGATGGCAATGTGATATGATGATGTTTACTTGTAGCTGTTCTGGCGGATCATCGGTGCAACCCTACTACCCGCTGTTTTGATTTATTATTGGATGGTGATAATTTTAATAATGTATTCCCTACTGTAAACAATGCTAACAATAATACTACTGATAGTAGAAAAGAAGAAGTAGAGATTAGCAACATGGGACCAGAGTTCTTTGAGAGTAATTTAATATCAAGTTGGGATGACGGCGGCGGTGGTGAAAGTAGTGTTGTAAATAATACTATGAATAAAGAGGGGATAATAAGCAAAGAGGAGGAAGATCCGCCTGCTATATTGCAGCAAATGAGCAGTAATGAGGTATGGTTTGATTCTTCTACCTCTGTTCCAACAGCAACAACAGCAAATACTAGTGCTCATAATCAAACAAGATTAGTATCTCCAGATACATCACAAAAACTTAAACACAATCAGCAACAAGAAGCTATGACTGATTCATTTACAGACTTTGGCAGTACCAACTTCTTTGATAACTCATTCGATACCAATAACAACAAAAAGAGCAGTAGCAGTAATGGATTTGAGAAGAATGTTAACGATGACGAATTCTTTGGCAACTCTTGGACTAATGTTGATCCATCCAATAACAATATCAGTCTACATTAAAGTAGTAATGATCCATGGGATGCCGAAGTATCATTTTCAATATCAAAAGATGAATCTATAAAGGACGAGGAAAGTAATACTCAAAAAGAGTTCGGTTCGATACCGAAAGCATCCCTTGTTTGGGATGATAAGGAAGAGGAGGAGAACCAACATCCTCTCAAGTCTACACCAACAAAAGATGACAGTGATATAGTCTCTAATCGTCCAGGTACTACGGCCCCTAGTAGTCAACAACAACAAAATGGCATACCAAATCAACAACAACAAGCAAAGCAACATACTAGAAAGAAGAGTGGTGGATCTATAGGCTCGAACAAATCAAACTCATCAGCAGTTGATCAAATATTGGAACAATATAAACAAAAGAGGCGTCAAAAAAAGGATCGAATATCATCAGTTGGAAGAACTACTGGACTAATAACACCAAATAGTGGAGGAGGAAGCAGTAGTGTCTATTCTGGTAGTGGATATTCGCCTGGTAGTAGTGCAGCTTCTCCAAGAGGAGTACTTGTTACTCCCAATGGCAATGTTGGGACGAGGAATGGTATACATAATAGTACATCTGCTACAAGTCTTGGCCATTTAAGTAATCATTCTGGTGGATCATCCTCACTATCACGGCGGAAGCAGCAGCAGCATAAACGAAACATATCGAATGATTCAATCTCTCGAGTTATTGACAATTTAACTACGAGGGCTACAAGTCCAAGTGTTGGTACACATTATCCACCACCACCACTTAGTGAAACTGGTAGTATAGGCATACTAAGAGGTAAACAGGAAGATCAACCAATAAATGATGATAGTGTGAACATAACTGATGAATTCTTAATGTCACATATTGAGGCAACGATTGGACCCCGTGGTGTGGCACCTGACTTGGAATCATTAAGTGGAAGGAGTGGTAGTAGATCACTAAGGAGCCAACAACCAATGTTTGCTCCATTTGAACAACAGCTACAAAGGCCACCGTCAAAGAATGGCAGCAGACGTCATCGAGGAATAAGCAGTAGTAAAAGTGTCAACAGCAGTACAAGTCGAGCAAGTCGTGCTAGTAGAACTAGTTTCAGGACATATCAGACTACAAAGTCAGCACTATCAACAATGTCAAAGGAATCAAAGAGTGTTGCAAATGACTTATTCAGATTAGAAGCCCAGTTGGCAGAGCAAGTTGCAAAGCAACAACAAGATGGAGATATGAATGGTACTATCACTGTTGAGAAGACCTGGTCATCCTTAGAGAATGTTACATATTCATCAAGCGGCGAGGAATTGAATGACAACAACTACACAACATTAGGGGCTACGCCTGTTAGTAGAGGAGATGCACCATTTGAAATACACGCACCAGCAGGAAAGCTAGGCATAGTATTATCCAACACTAAATTCTCACAACACACAAGCCTTCCCACACATGTATCAGCTGTACGCTCGAGTTCAATACTTGCAGGTCAAGTGCAAGTGGGTGATATACTCATGAGTATTGACAATGAAAATGTTATGGAGTTGAATGCAAAGGAGATTATGAGCATTATGGCTAGAAAGAGTGAACAGACTCGAGTGTTGCGCTTTAGACCAGCAGTGAACTCAGTCTGAAAGTGCCTCAATAGTCAGTTGTTTTAAAGCATCATCTTTCTCGCTGCCTGGGAGATCGACATTAAGTAAGCACCTTCATCTTCTCCAAGCATATACATTACATTGGACAACATCCCCCTATTCAAAACATACCGTGTCCATAATTAGAGGTTCGATTGTAGTACCCTCGGAGTATCTTCATCTTGTACTGACCGAAGGAATCTGACCGAAGTATCTTGACTGAAAAGTATCTTCACGTTAGGAGTATCTAAGTTCTACTCTTTAAAAGTATGCCGGTGGCCAAGATTGTAAAGTTGTAAGTATCTTTACCGTTGGAGTATCTTCTAAGGTAATAATAGGTATGAGTAGAAAAGATCAGATTCATATTGCTACTAATTTTATATTGAAACATCTCTATAAACTCTACTTCTTAAAGCTGACACAAAACAAGAAGACTTGAAATATATGACTGTGCAATCTGTAGATGTCTCCAAGACTATCCACAGTTACAAATCACTTAATTCTCAAACCTTCAGTGCCAAATATCTTCTTTCGATTGATGGCTGATGATGTACACATAATACACATACATTTTATTGACGATATCTAAGCTTCCTTGACTTTCCTCCCTTATTCTTGTTGTTTCTTCCTGCTCCGTGTTTCTTCTTATTTTGATTAACAGCTTCGGAAGCTTCCTTGATGGTCATATGACTGATATCCATACCCTTCTCTTGGAGTTCACTGATGGTCAATTCACTGAAATTGGGTTGTGTCGGAGGAGTTGCAATCGGAGCATTTTCAAGGGCGGCAAGCTGTAACTTGAGTTGACTCTTAAGTTCCTCGATTGCCGCCTTGTACTTTGCTTCGGCATCCTTCATTGCTTGTTTCTTTGCGTCCTTATCTGCATAATGGACTACATTCTGTATGGCTTCTTGAGCTTCTGTGACTACATCTTGAGCAGCTCCGACGTATTCCTTATACCCCTCTGGTACGGCAACTTCAGCTGGAGAGGATAATGCTCCAGGAGGTGCAATAACATTCTCAGGAGTGGGAGGGTTAAAGGTAAAGACTGGTGTTTTAACTTCCTCCTCTTGCTGTTCTGCCATCATCTGTTCATACTGAGCAGTTAACGATTGAGCCATTATCTCTTCAGTGGTAAGCGAAGGAGTATTGACAGCCTCGGTAACAACAGCAGGAGCAGTCTCAACAACAACTTCCTCAACAGTAGCAGCACTATCGACAACATCCTCAACAGCCAACGCTTGACTGTTCACGGTAAGACTTGAAACATTCAGGGTGGCTGTTGAGGAACCGGCAGATTCCTTCGTGGACTTACCACTTCGACTCTGTGTTTCAACAGCATCAAGATTGGAAGATGAGACATAATATGGCTTTCCCCATCCATCATAACTTGATGACGAGGAGGAATAGGAATGTCGTCCACCTGATTTACCAGACTTTCCACCATGATCATAGGATGATGATGAACTGCTTGAACTGTAGTACCCTCCATTATGAGGCTTGCTAGCCTTACCACCGTGAGAATAACCTCCACTGTGATCATACGAAGATGAAGAACCTGAACTGTATCCATGAGGAGGCTTACTAGCCTTACCGGCAACACCATATGCAGCCTCATTAACACTTCCACCATTAATGTCCAATGCATTCTGCACCAAAGCAGGTTGAATAAGTGGACTCAACGTAGGACTCAACGTAGGATAAAAAGTAGGGTATGCCGTTGCTGGTGCCTTTTCCAATGCTTGAATAGCCGCGTTGGAATCGAGATTATCATCTGTTAAACCATCATCTGTTTCTGTATCCTCGGGAAATACTGGAGGTGAAACAACAACGGGGATGACTTCTACTGTAAAGTCTGAATCTTTGTCTTCCTCGTCATCAACAACAATTGGGAGGGGCTCAACAGTAGGCTCTACCTCTTCAACTTCAGGTGGTGCAAGTAACATATCCAAATGTTCCTCCTCAATAGTTAACGTAGTATTATCAATCAACACCACATCCCCTTCTTCAATTTCAACAATTGATTCCACAGGTGATAAACTTGGTGCATCCGTAGTGGGCGTAACAATAGGTGAAGAACTGGGAGGTGGGTCAATACATGAATCTTCAGTATCGGACGCTCCCTTGATGAAGATACATCGTCCTGTTTCATCCATTGCCTTTTGACAACGTTTCTTGTTTAATTCGGCACATGGCTGTACTGGAGATGGTGTAGGTACGGCAGTGGATGGTGTGATGGGTGATAGAGTTGGTGCGGTGGATGTAGGTGATGATAGAACAACTGTGTACTCTGGCTCCTCCTCTTTCTCTTCTTCTTCAACGGCAGGCTCCTCCTCTTCGACGACAGGCTCCTCGACAACTGCCTCCTGTACAACTTCCTCAACATCAACAACGGGAGGACAACAAGTGGGTATAGCTCCCGCCATATTTAAACAAATATCACTCCCCTCTTCTTCTTTCGCTGCATCAAGTAGTAAGTCTGCACAAGTATTACCATTCGATGCAGCGGTGGTATTTGCTGGTACTGTTAGACCTGTGGAACATACTGAGCATGGATTTACTGGTGATGCAGTAGTATCTTCGTCGTCGTCGATGTCGATTGGTTTGTTCTTCTTGAGTGGCTTATTCTTCTTCTTTTTATTCTGTAGTAGACGGGCGGTGGTTGATCGGAGTTGTTTGTTGGAGTTTGTTAGTAGTACGTTATTGTTATTGTTGTTGACACGATTGTGTTGGTGCGATGTTGTCGATATTGCAATGGTTGTATCGACAGTGATGGATAGGAGGTAAAGGAAGGCTAAATTGGTTGTCTTCATGATGGCTGATTGATAATGAATCGATGATTGATTGCAATTGTTTGATGTCAGTGGATTGATAGAATATAGGCGATTGTATTGATTGTATGGGCGATTTTGATGTTGCAATGGAGAGCTTTGTTAAATTATGAATGGTACAATCATAGCGAGTAGCACTCCGTCATTGCTCAAACTTCCATCCAAATGAGGCTCGGCACGATGTCTTCAAGTGGTTGGAAGTCAGTGGCGATTATTGATTCGTTTTGCAAAAAGATACCGGCGATCGGGTATAAAATATTAAACCGTTTTCGTAATCGAGAGAAAGGTATCTTTAGAGTAGATGGTATCCTTCACTCCTCCTCCTCCAGTGGTTTAAGACCTCCTCGATACTGCGCTGGAGAGATGATGAGGACTAACGTAATAAGAGGCAGGTTACGATTAACATACAAGCTTACAACCACTTTCATTTACTTTCTATGAATACTAACTGAATAAACAAAACATCAATCTATCTATATTTGCGAACGAAAGGTATCCAAGGCGCCATCTTCTAAACTAAAAAGAGCACGAGCTGCCTTCTCTATCTCTCTATCTTCTCTTTCTATCAGTCTTTTATCTATCTATATGATATCTAATACGATCTCCTCCACTTTTCCATCTCTTCTTGACATACGACCTACCATCTCTATACAATAATGAGTACATATCATATGTACATATCATATGCACATAATGTTTATAGACGAAGACCACGCTCTCTTCTAACCTTTCGAGCTTTGCCTGTTGACTCGGTAGACGCCTCTACAATACTGGTTCGTTGTACAGGCTTCTTCATAGTTTTTGCAGTAGGACTGGAGGTCAGGCTGGAGGTAGGAGAAGAGGTAGATGAAACTACATCAGACCCTGCAATACCTGCAATATCAACTGTCTGGGCCATTGAGAAACTATCTTCTTGCAAAGCTCTATTATCCTGTGTTAAAAGTCTTCTACCCGGTGGTGCCATCTTATAAACCTTAGACTTCATTACTGTTGCCTTGGAAGCCTTTGTAAAGACGGGTTTCAATACTTCCTCAAATGTACCAGCCGCCTCGGAGCCATCTCCTCCTTCTTCTTCTTCACCAGCACTTACAGCAAATGAATCTGTAGTTTCTTCTAATGATAGGGACATACTCTCAGCTACGATTGGCATACTCTCGTCGGTTGCAATGGACATACTACCATCATCCTCGAGTAGACGTGCCTTATTAAGACGTGTCGTCTTTAGTAAACGAGCAGTATTAACTCGTTGATGTTGCTTAGACGACGACGATGATGATATACTATCATTGATACGATCAGTGGTAGATGATACACGACGTTTGATTGGTACATTTGCAAGTTGTGCATCGACGACGATGTGTTGTGATAGGAGGTATACCAATGCTATTGTAGATGTCTTCATTGTAGTAGTTCGTTATTGTTTGATTGTGTGTTCTGTTTGTATGGAGAGTAGTTGTGTATGGGATAACGATGTTTTGATTGAATTGAATGCAAAATAATGATATTCTATTGCAATAGCATAGTGGGTTATTGGTTATCGTGTGGTATAGTATGGTCTCTTTGTTCCTCTCCGCATTGTGGCGGCAAAATTCTAATATGACGGATACCGAGGATACCTACCGCCGACAAAACATGAAGATGAATCTTGAGTAGTATCTCAGCTAGAGATATAAGACGCTTTAGTATCTCATACAAGGTTTAGATATATCCTTGATTGTTAGGAAGTGACGAGGGTTTTGTCGCTGGAAATGTTAGGTCGAATTCATGTGAGAGAAGAGTAGTAGATACGAGTTACCAAATAGTAGAAAGTAAAGTACTTATCTAAACAATCTCCTCTTTACTTCTTAAACGAATACTACTGAACATAATATAAAACATCAGAGCATCTTTCAATCAGGAGAGGCAAGGACGACTTTCTAAAGCAGCCATCTTCTAACCTATGTACACAAACTCTTCCTACTTTCGGCTTACATGACATATAACAAACATAAGATTTCAACATCATCTCCTCCAAGGAAATAACGGAACCATTGATAAATAGATTGTTCCAAACATCGTCCTCTTACTGGACGACGGAACCTTGTTTACTGGTGTGAGACTTTTTACCATCTGACTCTCCTGATACTTTCCTTGCCAGCCTTAGCGTCTCCCATTGTATTTTCGGCCTTTGCCGCAATTGGCTCCTTTGGTGTAGATTTATCTTTTTCTGACTTTGACTTGTGCATCTTGGAAGACTTGGGAAAGAGGTGGCTGCCACCCCCTGGTCCATCAGCAGGTGCCAAAGGTTCATCACCTTTTGCAACCATTTCACCATTCTTTGCAAATGATCCACTAACAACAGTCGTTGCCGCCGACATACACATACCATCGAAGGTTAAACTCATCATGTCATTCGATGGTACACTCATCTCTTGTAGATTACGATTCTTCTTTCGTCGTGTCTTTTTACTTAATAGACGTGCAGTGTTAACTCGTTGTTGTTGTTGTTGAGGATTGGATGATGATACTTGCACATCGTCGACGGTAGCAGCACGTGTACGCTTGATCGATGCATTTGCAAGTTGTGATGTTGATACATCGATGTATTGAGAGAGGATGAGTGCTATTGCAAATGTAGATGTCTTCATGATTGTGTTGATTGGTGATAAAGGATAGGAGAAGATGAGTATTGTGTATGGGAGATTGATAATTCGATGTATCGATTGTACTGGATGCAAAAATTATGACCCTATTTGTTAGTGGCAGTAGCATAGTGAAGATAGTGGCGGCAATGAGAGCAACATTGCAATGACCCTCTCCGAATGAGTCGATTGCCGCCATGATAGAGGAGGGAAGTTAGATTCACAATGCATTGCAACCACAGGATACCTGAGTCAAAGATACCTCCGCTCACAAATCATGAATCTCATGACTCATACTCATGACAAATATCATTGATAGCACCATCCCGATTCTTCCGCCGCCCTATGAACATCTACATCGGTCTATTATCATCTATACTAATAACGTCTTCAGCTTTCGTCAACAAAGTATCTTCTTTTCAAACAGCGTCATTATTTCACATCAACAAAGATATCATGTCATCGTCGTCATCGCATTGCAGGCAGCAGCAAAGTCAACTCAATTTATTACCAATAAACGTTGTCCATTTGCACAAAAAGCATGGATAGCATTAGAATCATCTGATACAGCATATGAAATGAAGGAGATTGGATTGTATGGAGCTGGTGGGTGAGTACTGATATTCGATACTCGATACATATTTGCAATTGATGTGTATGATGTCTCACTCAAATCATATACTTACAATTACAGAAAGCCTGGTTGGTTTTGGAAATTGAATCCATCAGGAACAGTTCCTGTTGTGGTAGTATCAGATACAACAAGTAAAGAGGAGAGTGTATTTGCAGATTCAGAATTGATATTAGAAGCAGTAGACGATGGTAGAATCCCTAGTGGTAAAGATGCAATGATTCAAATGACATGTGAATTAAGTGAAGAAGAGAAACAAAATGTTGATAAATGGAGAAGAATGATATCGAATCAACTCATACCAGTAGGAAAATCTGCTGTACTAGGTGGGTCAGTAACCAAATTACGAACGTTGCTAAAAGAATTGGATGATTGTGTGATAGGTTCATACCTGACTGGAGATAAGATGACAACAGCAGATGCTGCTGCATTCCCTTTCTTTTGGAGGTTAGACAAAGAGTATGGTATTGAAGAGAAGAACTTACGTGCATGGTTGGATACATGTATGAAAACAGAGTCAATAAAGAGAACGATACCGAGTCAAGGATGGTGGTGGTGGTGGTGGTAAAATAATACATATCATATGTACGAAATATGAAGATATGATAGTGCGGTTCCGTTCCTATTTAGCACTACTGTATTGCGGTCAAGCTAAATAGAATGATTTGAAGCTACAATTGTATAGACTTAACCTGTCTAGTTCAGTGTGCCTCCAGTTAAACTTCATTCTCTACCTCTCATCCATAAATGTCAGTATAATCATCCTTGGCATCGACACGGGCTGTTGCTCTAGCTTTGGCACTTCGTTCTCTACTGACCTTACTCAGTAATAGAATGCTCTCTTCGCTATCCATTGAATGGCCAAACTTTGCCAATCCATTGATATGATTTTGACATTTTAACACTGAATGTATTAGACTCTGTCGTGTCTGCTTCCGACGAAAGATACGATGTTCCAATCCTCTTATAGATGAGCTTGATGTTGATTCATAGGATGACATTAGTGATCGGAACTTATTCCGATCCTTACTGTACATATTACTCTTATCATCTTCTGTTTCTGATAGGATGAGATTCCTTACATCTTGGATACAACTTTGTGCATATGATTTGAAGCCTTCAAGGTGTGATCGATCATACCACAAGGTACTCTTTTCAGTAGACGTCATATCATGTACTGTCGGGACGTTTGATAGGTAATGAATGGTTGGTATGGCGGCACCGAAGGAGATGCGACGTCTACGTTGTTTCTTCCTCTTTCTTGATGACGATGACGATGATGAAGTTCTTTTGCAACTACCTTCTTGAGTTGTCGTGTGACTGCTGGTACTAGTACCGCACTCTTCAGGAGATTCATAGAATAAAAGATTTGCAAAGTCATCTGCAGTAGGCGTTGATATTGATATGCTTGGAGAAGAAAGGTGGTTACCCCCTACGTATGGCGTTGGATGCTCCTTCACTGCAATGGTCGATGACGGCGGCGGCGGCGGCGGCGGCTTACTCAATGTCGGGAAGGAGGCAAGGTCTTTGCCTCGTTTGCTTCTTTTGCTAATCACACCATCATTCCCATTGACGATGGTATGATGCAATGGACGCTTCTTCATGTTGGTTGTATTCTCGAGCATGATACCCATGTTATCTCTTTGATGGATGATGTGTTTTGTAGGTGTTGGAGGGGATACTATTGCAACGCAGCAACTCATTTTGCAATGCCACTCTCTTCTTTGTACACAACTTATGCTCAATATAATACCTATCGTTGTACAATTTGACAAATGGAGGAGATAAGAACTACAAACGAATGATGAGTGTAGGTAGTACGATTAAGTAGTATATGAATATGTATATAGCATGCCTTGTTTTGCACAAACGATCGACCACCACAATGAGAACTGGACAGGAGTGACGACTTCGAATGTTGTAAGGACAGAAGAACACTGGAATAACACCATAAGCCATTTATATCACCTCGCATGGTCGATTTAATCGCTCGACACGATTGCTTCCCTTTTTGCAAAAAATTCTGACTTTCGCGCCGTCAGGCGCTTTCTAGAAAGTTTTACGAGCGCGCAGCGCGAGGAATCGAACTCGCCCAGCCAACTTTCTAGAATATTATCCGTTTGATCGCTAGATGAAACACAAAGTTGTTTGTATGAGGATGATATTGGTATGTACCTATGTTTTGTTGGTTTACGAGTCCTCCCAAGGATGATGATAGTAAATGGAACTTGTTCTACAACTATATACGTTCCATAGAGGATTCTACTTTGTTTTTTATGGTAAATAATGCCTTGTTATACTATCTTTTACGCTTTATGTTACGCATTTTAAAAAACATGACTATGGGTATCTTTGCTTCTATACCTCTTCAAATCGTATACATATGTACTCTGAGTATACAGTCCGAATATATGCAAGCCAAGGTATGATTTCTTGTATTGAATGCAATATGGAGGCTCGGTTTGGGTACGAAATTGATTAATATTGAGTAGATTTTGCCAATGAATAACCAATGGAATTGTATGTATTTTATACTAAATACTGGTATCAATGCGCCAAAATTTCGGCCTGGCGGCCAATATATTTTATAGTAATACTAATCCAACGATATTCTTTCATTATTGGGGCGTCTGGGCAGCAGCAAAACAGTAAATGTTGCGTATTTGTAAAGTATTTTGCATCACCGATCATTATCACCGTAAAAAAAGCTCCATACGGCCAAACTAAACGAGATATGCGGCATGATATCTTCTCATATGTCCGTAGTTGATTGCCATCTATTGTCTTTGTTGTTACGCCATTATTGTTCCGTGTAGAGACATCGATATAGCTTCTATTTTTCAAACAAAATGAGAAGGTAGCGTACGACATCAATTTAGCCTCATGTCGATTGAGTTAGGCATTCTAATACCACCCATCGCTTAAATAATATATATTCTTATATGAACCGCGATTTGACAAGTATTTAGAGGGGCGACTGGGCTTTATAAATAGCATAGACCGCTTAGTGTATCATAATCCATCAATTTTTGACATGTATAGTTATTGTAGTAACTAACATGTTTCTGTGAAGGATCTCGGGGGATATTGTAGTTTAATATATAAGGCATGCGATCCTACATTTTTGAAATACCAATCATTGTGGTTTAGGAGTATTGGCGTGCGCAAGATAGCTGACGAGTAGCGTCATGGTGAAAATTAAAGTAGTGCCAGTTAGTCAATTGGACTCCCAATTAGAACCACCTTGGGAAGATTAAAATAGTCCAAACGGCTTTCTAGAACTTTCTAGAGCGGTATCTTCCTAACTTTCTAGAAAGTCAGTAAAAAATCCACAAAAAGCTCGTATTATAGCATCTTGGATGAGGCAGTTGATTGTGAGACAGAGATACCTATCTGAATTTAACCCAGCCCAATTGAACACATGAGGCCAGTCTATCTCCCTCTTGGTCTCCTCTCTCTTAACTCCTATTGGGCTCAACTTTCACCTATTCCAGTGAAAGAAGGAAGTCAAGTCATATAATATGAGAGAAGCACTTTCCTGTTTGTTACATCATACTTGTTTGAGAGTTGAGAGACAAGCCTCTCAGAAGTGGTGGGCTCCATCATGAATAGCTCGATATATAGGTACTGTCTGCCACATAACTTATTGAGAGTACTCCAAAATATATCATCAAGTAGAATTGTGACAAATAGAGCGGAGAGGGGAGAGAACTATAGAGATGCCTAAGCCTAACACAATGTTGCCTCGAAGCATAAATTTTAACAGGACTCCAGGTATGGGCTCTGGCTAGAGCCCAATTTCTGAATGGTGGGATACCCAATATCGTCGAGCCTCGTATATTCGGATTCAGATGGCGTTTGATGGCTCGTTGGAAAGCTCTGCTCTTGCTCTACAATGTGGTAAAAAGAGTTCTTTACGTAGCTTGTATTTTGATAGTCTTTCGGTTCACTATACCCTTAGTCCTGTTAATCTATACAAGATCACTGGTGACATCCACACTGCTTTCTTATTTCTTATCAAGCTTCAATAATAGCATTAAGTGTACATATTGCTATCAGCATAGCCAGCTAGTAGTAGAAGTAGTAGATCAGTATGAAGAGTTGCAAACAGTATCCTTTTTTAATAACTTCCCAGAAACTTCTTATCATAAATATAAAGGAGTAGTAGGGAGCAGGTACATAATATTTTAGTATCTAAATAACTAATCAAAAGCAATACAATGGACGACGAATTCGGTGATGATATCGACTGGAGTGCTGTACCCAATGTTGGTGGAACGGCGGCGGCAATAAGCACAAATAACAATAATTCAATGACGAATCGTGGTGGTGGTGCACTTCATCAACAAATGGGAGCTACTGCTAATGTGTACAATAACAATACCAATACACATAATACTAATTCGGCTTATCCACAGCAGAATATTGGCAATATGGGGTTTGATTATACTGAAAGTAATAGTCAGCCTTCTTTGACCACAAACAATAATAATTTTGTAGCACCACAACCTGCACCGACATCAACAAATTACACTTCCACTAACAATTATAGCAGTACTGATACTAATGTATTACAGAAACAGGTAAGTTGTTATATTGCATGATATTTCATTCTGTCTCTAGTCTGATTTAACTCATAAACTTATACCTTTATTACGTATACATACACTCACATACAAATAATAGATAACAGAATTACAGACCAAACTAGCCCAAAAGGATGAAGTCCTATTTGAATTAGAAGCATCAACATCATTAGCACAAACAGAATCTTTACATAAAACAAAGGTAGCACAATCGGAAGCAATAAAACGTATCAATATCGTCGAGGAGGAATTACGCCGGACGAGATTGGAGAGTGATAAATATAAAAACTCATTGGTTAGGAGTAAGAAAAGGGTTGCTGAGTTGGAAAGTCAACATCGTATCAATAGCGGTGTTGGTAATGGAGTTGGTATTAATCAAGGTAACAATAATAATTTGGGGTATAACATTGCCAGTAATCAAAATAACAACTTGTCAAAATGGGATCAGCATGGCTTAGCTCCACCACCTCCACAACAACAATTTGTACAACACAGCGATGACAATTCAAGAAAGGTAATACCCAGTATTAGTAATGATCAACATGATCATATCATGTTGGATAATGGTGGTAATGGTAATGAATCATTTGATAATAATAATATGGCTTTATCACAAAGTAGTGGTTCGAAACGTAAGATACAGTTATCAAATGATGTTGGACAATATCAACAAGTTGTAGTAACTGGGAATAGTGGTAGTGTTGGAAGTGGCGGTGATTCAGTGAAACAAAGATTAGCTAAACATTTGTTAAATAGAGAAGAGATGGGGTGTTATTCTCTTCCTTCCCCTAACGACTGCAGCAGTCCCGATAGAATTGCTGTTGGTGGTGATGTTTCTTCTTCGTCCATGGTAGTGGAAGCAGTAATGGATAAGTCAAGTGAAACGAATGATAAGGATAGCGGAGATACATCATTATCATTGCAGCTCCTTACCAAAGTAAACAAGGCACTACAACAACAAGATGTATCAATCTCCAACGAAACACAAACATTTGTGAAATCAATTTTATATCAAATGGTGGATGCACCTGAAAATATCCTCCTCCTTACTGGTACATCATCTCAGGATGATAACTTATCAGTATCTGGATTGATGAATATATTATTGTTACGATTCAATTCATTATTTCATCGATTGTCTACAAACAAGAAGGAAGGTTGTGCTGCTACGCTAGATGGTGATGGTGATCATATCATGACTGAGGATGATCAACCCAAGCAGTTTGATCATCAAAGAATGGTACTCAAACTACTCAAAGATTCGTCATCATTATCGGACGAAGGACAAGTAGTAGTTACATATACAACCAGTTCTTGGAGAGCCGTGTTGTATCTATTACGTGTCTTACATGATATATTAGTTTTGAGTGGTAACGCTAGAGATGATTTACGTTGGTGGTTTTATCAAGCTCGTCAAAAGCAGTCGTCTTCTTCGGGAGATGGTAGTAGTGGTGGTGGAGAGGGACGTTCCAACAGTCCTAGTTCTGAAAATGGAGGCAGGGGTAAGGATGGAACAGTTTCTCATCCACGTATTGAAGGACTAAATGTCATCAAGCAGAGTAATGTTTCTGATCGGAAGGAGGTTTTGTGGACAAAAAGTTGTCAATCAAGCTCATCTGGTCAACATCAACAACAATCATGGGATGCCATGACGATGACTCAGCCTTGTAATCAATTCTTTGAACTGTTGGTAGGTCTAATGAAGGGGAATATTTCTGAACAAGATGATGCCGCTGCGATCGAACAGAAGCTCATTGTCGCTACCAGCCCTGAACAAACTTTGGTACAATCTGTACAACTCAAGGCCATTGACCTTGTGTTGGCACTCATGTCAGATGCACCTTCCTATGATCACACAAAAGATTGTCATGGAAATAAAACACCCTACCTGTGGAAGTTTTGGTTTGATTCTCTCCTCCCTTCGCCGGCTGGGTCGACTAGTTCTGATGATGTGGCTTCTATTGGTGACTTCCTCTATTCATGGGAGAAGAGTGACAGTACTTGCTCAAACATTATGCTGGGAGGAAGTGGTCGTAAACATTCTACTCGACTATTGGTAGATGATACACCCATTGTTACAATCCAAGGGAGTAGTAGTAGTAAGCCAAAAGAGAAGAAGAAGGATGACAAGAAGAAGTCCAAAGAGGATAAGAAAAAGCTCCAACCTGTAGACAGCCCCAAGCCACAGTCACCATTATCAATCGTCATCAAGGGACGTATCGTTCAGCTACTATCCCATTTCATCAAGTCGTCCAGCTCGATAGGTCAAACAATGTATGAAGTTGTGGACGAAGAAACGAATACATCTTTGGCAAAACGAATCCTAGCTGCCATCCTTGACTATGCGGAGGAACACATTGTGCCAGCTCTTTCTTCATCCTCTACATCAAGCTCTCAAGATATAGCTGATGAGTATCTACAGTTATGTTCAACCTGCATGAACTTTCTCTTGATCCTATCAAAATCCAATGAAGGCATTAGGTTGTTGCGATTGCAGATGAGGCTCGAATCCGAACAGGACATGCCATCTCGCTGGTCACAGTCTGCTGTTGGAGTTGTGACGTCAATCCTCGATGGTACACTCTCATATGGAGTAAGAGTCGAAGAGGATGAGAATACGACTACGCCCAAGTCTACTAGTAACAATCTCTCTTGTACAATGAACAGAGTTGTAGTCCAATGCGTTACATTCTTCAAGACTCTTTTACGGTTTGTAGAGCAGCAACGTGAGGCTTCGTCATCACCAAAGACTACAACGTTTTTGGCAATCACATCTGAACATCGTACAATCTTTCAATCTGTTTGTCAAAGGATATTGAGTCATTCTCCTTCTAATTTGTTTGGTTCGTCTAGTCTACTTCATTTTAGTGACGAATTGAAGTTGGATGTACGAGATCTATTAGAGGAGATTGTGGTTGATGAGAGTGGATAAAGAGTGTGGATAGGGAGAGTGGGTATATGTAATGATAATCTAATAGAAATTAATTCATATGAATATTATTCGCTTTTCCTTCGTTTCATCTTGTATTGAAAAGCGTTTCGGCCAACGTTTGTACTTTCATTTCTCTCTAGCTGCCGGTTCCTCCTATCTGAACTCTTCCTCCTTGAAAGTTTAATCCACAATCTCACTGCGAATACTAATAGAGCAATACAAGTCAATGTTCCCAACGCAATCACCGCCGACGTATACCTCTGGAGGAACGTTGGCTCAAAGATTCGCAGGTGGCATGATGAAAAGAGATCGTCTTCATTTGTAAACCCTTCATAGCCCGAGTAGCAATTGCGTGTCCCGAAGATCTCATTAGGAGCTAATAGGCTTCTTTGTTTGAATCGGGGGTCATGAAAAGGAGTCTGACAGTATCGTCCTCCAATCCTTCGACACAAATCTTCATCATATGATGCCTGGCAATTGCATGCACATTGGTTTGGAGCTATGCAAACTCCTCTTGGGCCTTCTTTCCTTAGTGTGGTGAAACCAACCATACCGCAAGGATCTTCTTGAAATAAATTTATCTTTCTTGGATCGTTCGTCATGAGTTGTTTTCGAATCAATGGCGTCACATCTGCTCGGCATACTGGGGTCTTGCAATCATAGCCAGACCATCCTTCTGCACATTGACAAAGATCTGGTGCAACACAAATACCTCCATTTGCACATCTATAACAACCTTCATTCCCAGGCGCTGCAGATACGTTGCAGTTAGGATCGAACCATCCTTGAAGACACATCGGCATGCTGCAGTCAGTACCATTCCAACCAGTGCGGCCTTGATCAGCTTCTTCATGAACCTGCCATAGTACTGATTCTTGCTGTATGCATTGACACTCATCCTTCGCTACACATACACCATTTACACAGCCGGCAATTGTACCAGTTGCTTGTTCGTGTCTACAAAGAGGAGTGGCACAATCATAACCACCATATCCATCTCGACAGGAGCACTTATCTGGTGCTATACAACTACCTCTATTGAAACATTCGTAAATGCCCTCCCCTTGAATCTCTGGACCAAACACCCACACGCTCGGATCGGCACTTCTTTGGTAGTTGTTATGATTGACCCTAACATGTCTTCCGGATTTCAAGCCAAAATCAGTCCCTACCCCAACCTCATTTTGCAACCCTGCATCATCAATATAATCTCCTTGTTGCCATTCCCAAACGTGACACAAGAACATATTTGATGTTGTTACTCTATTGACATCATAATTGATGCTCGATACATTCAGCACCTCAGGATTGAGATTGGCACCACAATGAATAATATCTCCAAACGATCGAAATGCCAGGGGAACCTCGACGGCGTTGTCGAATCCCCACTCCTCTAGAGCTTCTGGAGCACATGTTGCATTGTGCGGCGAAACTAATAGCTCTTCACAGCGAAAGCAACTATAAGCTTTAGTGTCGTTATCTTCAAAGCAACAGCCAGTCTCAAGAACGTCCCACCCACAACCTCCTTGAAAGCTTCTTCCGTCGTTTTGTGTTACCATTTGATTGTAATCAGGGCATCGTTCCTCGGTACATTCCAAAGTACCATTCTTTCCATGACCACCTAAACTAACAATCTCATCAAGAGAGGCTGTATTAGTAGTATCGACATTCAGTGTAAATTTCTCAGCTTGGACACAGATTGGAGTACTGCAATCATAGCCAGTATAACCTGTGAGCTGTGGGTCGCCGTTTGGTTTTTGAAATAGAGGAACTCCGCCTCCGACACGACCATCTCGCCACTCATTCTCCCACTGATCACATTTACATGTATCTGGTGCTACACAGTGTCCATAGTTGCAATCTTGTGCACACAGAGCAATAGAGCAATCATCACCTGACCATCCTCGCTCACACGTACAAGTATTTGGATGAGTACAATTGCCATTGTGAAAGCATGATTGTTCACAAACAGGAACACTACAATCATATCCCGACCAACCAGGGGCACATTGACATGTGTTTGGAGCAATGCATTTCCCATTATTGTAGCAGCCACGAACGACATGATCAACACATACGTCGTCATCTTTTGATGTAAACCACTTGCCTGTAATGTGAGTACGATTATCATCATAAGTCACCACTGGACGGTACGACTGGTATTTATATATGAGTTAGTTTGCATAGATGACGAGAAAAGTTATGCAAACGAAGTAATTTGGTCTCACCTCATCTGTATCTTGTACCATTACAAAAGCCTCGTCGTCTTTTTCACAGTGTCTTTCAAACTCCACTATGCAATTCCCCTTCTCCCAGCTTGTACCTGTGACTTTCCACACACCATCTTTCATATAGCCCACATTTGTGTACATGAAAGATATTGAAGTGTTGGACTCACTCTCTTCGTGAAGAATCTCGTTATCGTACTTTACAAGCTTTGCAGTTTTATGATGTGTTGGCGGAAAGTGCATTCCTTTCCAATGCGAGTAAATTAACCCATCGCCTTCTACTTTTTCATCCATATATCTCGAGTAGTAGTTTGGATGGTCAAGGATGAACCCTGAACGATAGTCCTCCCATTCACTCACACTTCTGATTGAACACTCATACCCGCCTTGAGCCTGGCTTTCATTTCCAGTCAGGTATTGTGTGCCATTCACAACTATGAGCTCCCTTTGCACAGTAGTCTCATTTAGAAACCTTTCTACCCAAACAGAAGTGTCGGGGTTGCTTGAAAAGTCACGTGAGGAATCTAAATCATATGTTCTCCTTTCATCCAAGAATGGTTGAAAGGTATTAAAATCCTCATCCGAGCTCACCCCTTTGACGAATGCCCCTAGATCTTGCTCAAAGTATCCCTGCTCACACACTGGAGTTCGGCAGTCAAAACCAATCCATCCCTCTGCGCACGAGCATACATTAGGAGATACACAAGTCCCTCCGTTGGCACACATATAAGCGCCTGGGGTAACATTTCTATAGCTTGCAAGAGCAACTTGTCTGTCTAGTTGATACTTGTATGGCTGGGTGATGTGAGGTTCAGGACTATCAAATGCATTCCACGGTAGTCTTTCGTTTGACAACCAATCATATGGCAAGTTGGGTGTGTACCGATAGTATGGCGTTGATGTGTTGTCCAGTGATGATACATATTCAAAGTGTGAAACGACATCCTTTCCAAGCTCCAACATCATGCAACTTTCAGGCTTGTTCATCCTTCCCGTCTTGTACCGCCAATTCATGCCAAACTTTGGAGTTGCTGGGAAAGTAGTCCTATCAGCCTGAGCACAGTCAAAACCTTCAGTTTCGTCGCACCATGAGGTGAAGTCACAAGGTTGATACTCGAGCCAAGAGCTTATCGTTGTTGGTTTGATCATCCACTCTGGTAAATCATTATATGGAACGAAGAATCCTTGATGACATACGGGCAAATTACAATCATGGCCACTATAACCTGGCGAGCATTGACAAGTATTGGGAGCTATGCATGATCCTCCATTTGAACACGTTTGTTCACAAACCGGTGTTCTACAGTCCATTCCAGACCAATCTGTTGGACAAGTACACGTGTTGAAGCCAGTGCAATTACCTCCATTTCCACAAGTCTGTTCACACACAGGTGTTGTACAATTAGAATCAAACCAACCAGGATCACAAGTACAAACATCTGGAGCTGAGCAGTGTCCATTCATACACTCTTGTGCACATGTAGCCTCAAGGCAACTTTCTCCACGATATCCTGGGATACAATCACAGGTATCTGGAGCTACACATAATTTACGCTTTCCACATAAACTCTCGCAAATTGGTTTGGTGCAATCGATACCCGACCATCCAGGAGCACACTCACATTGATCTGGACCTACACACAGTCCACTATTCTCACATTTGAAGCTACATACTGCACTCACGCCACGGATAACATGATTATCTCTATCAGCAATATACATTAGATGCGATGCATCGTCTAACGTTGCATTCACATATGCACCGAGCCCTGACGGATGATAGAACTTGCCATTTTGTGCAGGAAAAGAGTCTTGATATCCACAAAATCGTCCTTGAAGACTAGTTGGTGCTCCAGAAATAGTTTGAACCCTCATATCTTCTTGTGAACTTTTAGATACGATGAAAAATTGATGCTCTCCAAGAGTGTCAATCTCTTCTCTTCTCAATCGATCTTCTGATATGATGATAATGTCAACAAGTCCTTGTCCATTCTCGTCTAATATACCTTCATGTAGTGCGGCGGCACAAACTGAAGTCTCCTCAGAATAGACATTTGAAGTACCAAAGCCCGAGACGTCAACAAGTTGTGAGACAATACTGACTGATTCGATATTACATACACTTTCACATTCCACTGTGATCCGTGTGCCATCATTTGGATCTTCTCTAATATGAGTTTGGTTGTCATCAATAACTAGATTGAGGTTGAAAGGATACGATGATACTGTTTCATTCCAGCGCTTCTTGTCAAGCTGGCTGATCGGTGGAGATCCAACACAGTTCTTCATTGATCTACCGATAAAGTCATGTCCCAAGTTGACATCAAAGTCATTTCTGAACTGATAGTTGTAGTAAATATTTCCTTCAATCGGAGATACAGTGAGACCATACTTATCTATTGGATTGTTGTAAGAAGAGCAGCCATTTGGTCTCATGATGGAAGAAAGTGAATCAGTACACGAGACTTGTTGAGCCAATGTTGCTATGCTACTGACTCGTCGTATCCGACATGATGCCGAGTCTGATACGTACGCCACTCCATCTCCTGTTATTGTAATTGAACTTGGGTTATTCAATGATGATTTGATACCGTCGCCATCTCTATTACCCTCATGCTTCCCACCAGCTAATGTAGTGACTGTATGATTGGTCAAGTCAACTCTGTGTATACGATGTCGATCAGTAACAATTACTGCATCTTCATCTGAATCTAAAGCTACATCTGATGGGTAATTGAAACGATGAGGCTGGTCGTCTAACTCAACAGCATTAATTGTTGATACAGTTCCAAACTGATCAATCTTGCGTATCTTGCCATTATTTGTGTCGGCCACATAGACGTTACCCTCACTACTAACTGTTAACCCAAGTGGAGAATCAAATCTAGCCTTCTCTTTTTTACCATCGACAAGTCCAGCCTCGGGGTTAATACCACATCGTCCTGAAAAGCATTCTACTTTCACATTGCTCCATACCTTCTCTCCCCTTTCTTCTAGTGCAACATCACCTGTGACTTTTTGTATACGATTATTGGCAGTATCAGTTACAAAGAGAGCAAGAGTACCGTTTCCATTGTGATATAGAAAGGAGTCTGGATCAATTGGATTTGGATATGGCCACCAAGCCCAATCACGCCACACTGCAATGTCAGTTGGCGAAGAGAATTGCCCATCATTGGGTCCAAACAAGCCATTCCCTGCTATTGTACTGACATGTCCACTAGGAGATATCATTCTAATTGCATGATTACCAGTATCTGCAACATACACATATCCATCGTGATCAACGGAAACACCTTCTGGATGACGAAATCTAATGAGAAGAATAGTATAAAATGGGGTGAGAAGAGAAGAGATGCATATCAAAATGAAAGTGTGCAGTGTATAAACATCAACATACCTTGCATTAGATGACAATCCATCTACAAACCCTTCTTCTCCATCTAATGATCCAGCCATTGTAAATACAAACCCTTGAGGATTGAATGAATACTTTTCACCAATGTCAGCATTGGGATTGATTGGTAATTCCTCACTTCCCAAATATTTTGGATAATTCCATGCCATTGTTGGTAATGGCAATTCCCAAGGCGTGGAGTTGACTCCGTGTATAGTACTACCAATATTATGATTAGGCCACGTACTACTATCATCAAGTTCACCTTCCATCTTTGTTACATATTCAGCAGTAGTATTCACATCAGACATTGTACTTCCATATCCCCAACACCTCAAATCACATTGAGAATAATCATCACCATAATTTGATTGACACGGCGGCGTTCCAGAAAGGTACATGCAAACATGTGTTGTTGTTTTACCACCAAAATCATACCGATGTGTCCCATTCACTGCCCATGGAACATCCGACACGGTGGGTATATTAATACTCATATCTCCATACGAAACACCCTGTAATTGAAAATGACAAACTTGTTTTTCATCATTGTTATTTGGATTATCACCGCAGACTATATCTTCACAAATATGACACTTTGATTGTACTCCACGCGTATTACATTCATGTCGTACATCTTGTATATTAGTTGATACTCGTCCTTTCGTTTCTTCTAGCTGTCCATTGTATTTTGAGTAGGCAAATGGCCATTGTGGTTGAATGACAGAAGAACACCATTGTTGTGTTGTCCATGGACGAGTGATTTGCAGCGCCCTCGATGTCCCAATTATGGAGAGACACAGTAGTATTGATGACAATATATTTGCTGCTTTCATTGCCGTTGTATTATTGTCAGACTATGTATCATTAATAAAAAAAATTACGAGTCGGTACGTATGTATGATAGCATTGCAAAAAATGCTTTTATTTATCTTGACGCTTGTTGGCGCAGTTTCAAGCCATTGTTATCTTTCATATATACTGGCTCTATATTATTATATATTTCCCCCTAAGAGTATAGACCATAACAGTATGATGAGCCGCCGCTGCTGCCGATAGCTTGAGAGAAAAAAATGATTTGATTTGACTAGGAAGATTTTATGTAGTTTATATACGATACCTCTCGCCCATTTTGTATTCTTGCACAGAGACAGTACGTAAGAATATGAGGTTCTACCGATTCTACGTGTTGCTAATTGCAAACTAAAAAGCTAGACTGGAATTTCGTGAAAACGATTTGCCGAATCTTTGTCACCCCTTGTGGGTTCCCCTTTTTTACGAGGTCAAGTGAAGTCATAACTCTTTTTATATAAGTTACTTGAATTTTGGTATGCCTGACACACATTTCATTTATGGTAGAAAATTTTGGAAAATGCTTATCTTCTACCTCAGGGGTTGGAAACCACGAAGAGGGGATTTTTTACAGAGTAGCTAAGTAGTTAGTATCAAAGGCAAGACAATATATGTAAAGGTATGTTGCTATACTCAGTAGGTATGTTGCAAGTAGATATTAATAGATGCTATCAAAGTAGTCACTAAATAGTAGTATTGATATGTAGTCACAGTTTATTTAGTCGCATTTTGCAAGATGATAAGTACGTTATCGGATACTATGTTGAAATATGTAGTTGCGGTATGTTAGTACTCATACTCTCAAGATTTCAGATTGAGTAGTACATTAGTAGCTTCCTATCCTCCAACCAGCTCAAAGTACCAATAAGTGATTTCCTTCAATGCCACAACAATCACATCCTTTATCTAAATCAGCATGCAATCCCGACCAAATAGCAAGGATCAAGCAACCATCTTCTTTGGTATATGATTGATGTATACTACCAATGTCATTAATTAGTACTTGGCCTGCATTCAATTTCCGATCGATAATCTTTCCGTGATTACCTAGAGTTGTCACCTTTCTACCTAATGAGCTTTTCAATGAAGTATACACTTGTTTAATTTCTGTGTCTGTTGGTTGTTGGTATAACTTCTTTCCTTTGTTTTTGTCCCCGCTGTCCTCTTCAATTTCTGATGTTGGCTTCGTTAGTTCCAAATCTCTTTCAACTACCATGGGATGCAATGTCATACCAATCAGTCGACGTTCATATAAGGTCCCATTAATTGGGATACACAATTCTATATTTGGATGACTGTGTAGTTTAAAGTTGTAGTTTGGCGGACATCTATTTTGTGTACATACATATGTTGCGTTAATATTTGGTGACATGCATGCATCATTATGCAGTAAAACAGCCAACCACTTTATGACACATGTACTTACGCTAAAAACTGAATCTTTAATGGATGCTTGTTACTCGTTCTCCTTGAAACAATCTCATCATCAATAATCGTATGAAGTGCCGCATTAAAATTTGTATCGAATGCTTTTCGTATTTCCTCTGTCGGGAAAAGGTTTAAACTGCTATCTTCCCTTGCAATATTATTGATCGGAAGTGATTCAAATAGTCTTTGTGCAATATATGATGTATGTGACTCTTTGTCAATACTACCGATTGAAGGAGAGAAGATTTTATCATCTTCATTCAACCAATAGTCATCAGATAGTTCAACACTCGTTAAAGTTTGCAACCATTCACTTATCATCATCTCTACTATATTATCGTCATGATTTGCAACTACTTTAACTTTGACCGGACGTATAGAACCATCGTCGTCGCTACATGGCTGGCATAGAAATAGAGAACTGTCAGATTCCATATTATTTATATGTCTTCGTTTTTTAAGATAAGTGCAAATAAATTTAATTTGATTGCCCAAGAGGTAAGACTTAAGACTAATACTTTGAATAATACTACCTAGCTATATATGCTTGTATATATCGTAGTGTGTAGTGCGTTCTCTACTAACTCCTCTCCTCATCCTCCCAAAAATGCAAATGGCAAAGATACTCTAAGTGATAAGTCAGGAAAAGGATACCATCCTTATTCTTGCCATGTCAGCTATCCTAGAGGTCGTTAATCGTAGCAATATCAAGCTAACGTTATCATCCCCCCATCCTTTTCTCTTCTTCATTGCAGAGACAATAACATATCTTACATATTCATATGATAGATAATAGATTTTCTTTTCACAATCATACTATTATATGACAATCATCTACTACTAACTAAGTTCTTCCGCGTCCAGGGTTAAACAATCGACCTGCTCCACGTCCTCCTCGACCTGGTCCTCTACCCCTTCCAGGTGATGTTGTTGTTGGGCCTCGTCCAGGACCACCTCGCCCTCTCAACTCAGATACTTTATATGGGGCATCATCTCTTTGTTTCCCGAAATTCTTCTGGAGTACGTCAATTGTCAATTTCTTGTTACGATTTCTTTGTATTTTCGTTTCTTCAAGATATACATTACCACCAGACTCATCTCTTAGGGCCTCATAATCCAAAACTCTCGCCTTCAACTCTTCTCGCTCCTTGGCAGCTGCATCATCATGTTTTGTTGCCCTTTTTGCCAAGTTTGTATCCTTAGGAACATTAAACTGCACAGCTTCTTGCTTCCCCTTGTTGCCACGCTTGAATAGCTTGAACTGCATTCCTTCCTCAAACGGCGATTCGGATAATACATCTCCCTCACCTGACGAGAGAGGTGGGAATTGATCAGTCTTCTTTGCAACAAATTGGGGTGCTGCAATCATTTGGTCTGACACTTTTCCACCAGTCGACCTTGCCGTTACCTTTCCCTTCTCAAGGGCATCCATTGTAAGTCGCCTCAACTCACTCTCAAACGCTTCGTCTTCTAGTTGCCTCATATAGGCCTCCTCTGCAGCTGCTTCGTCGGCTTCATCTCCCTCTTCCTCATCACTTGTTTCATCATTATCGTCATCATCGCTTGATTCAGACGATACACTCTTATCGTCTTCTATCTCTGCATCTGGTACTGGCACTTCGGCAACCGATTCGTTGTCTGATTCTCCTTCGACACTCTCTTTACCAACAGATGCTTCCTCGTCTGACATTTCAGCAGTATTATCATCCTCATCAAGCATATCGCCATCTGAAATGGATGCATCATCGGCTCCCAACAATCCTGCCTGTGCCAATACTCTAATCCTAACCCTTGCCTCGTCGAGAGTTTTATTCTTCTCAGCAACAACAACGAATTGATGTGCATCTAACCAGCAATTATATCGAACAAATGAAGTAGTTGCCTTTTTCCCCTTGTTACTCGATGAGATCTTCTTTAGCTCGGAATCTAGAGCATCAAACAGATCCAAAACTGAGAATTCGACTGATAGAGATATTGATAATGGAAGAGAGGTGAGGTATTGAACAGCCAAATCGTCATGATACATTGAACAAGCACATCACACTTACCATCACTTGGAAGAGATGTCTTGATGAATAGATATCTTTGGAGTGCTGCTAAGGCATATTCAAGCTTTGGCCTGTTATTGAATGTCGCGATATGAGAACTAGCCGTTTCAAGGATTGTACACACGAGCTTGATTCTAAAGACAGCCATTGGAGGGTCAATACTTGATAAAACACGAGGATCGTACTTGGAGAATGAAGAGATGGGAACAACCCGAGGCTGTTGGTTCCTCGTTTCTTCTCCATCTTCCTTTTCGTCACGACCCTCTCCTCCCTCTTCGCCGTCATCATTCTCCTCTTCTTCGTCCTCCTCTTCAATCACCATCTCTGATACATTTTCCCGAGGCGCAAATAACTCTTGATTCTCCGACGCATCTCGTAGTGCGTCGGAGATGTCATGATCATAATCTAGAATGTGATGAACCTCATCAAACAAGACAGAGGATGGAATTGCAGCAGAGTTATACAATTCACCCAATAACCTAGCACAAACAAGAGTACGTTGATGATCACGGAAACTAGGATGGCTTATAAACCATTGAATCTCTTCCAGAACATCATCAATCAACCTTGCACAAACCTCTGGCTTTGTACGTTTCAAGTTGGCCGCAAGCAATGCAATGGCCTTTGTAGCCTTGTACCTTCCTCGTCGACATGCCTTGAGCATGTACTTTGAAACTAGAGCGCCACATTCGATACCAGGATCACTCCATGGCATGCGTTGAATTTGTTTCGACACGAAGGATACAGACTTGTCGTTTGCTTCCAAGCGTGTTAGAAGAAGGTATCGTAAATATGCTTCCAATGGTGGCACTTCTTTGTCGGGTTTAGTTTTTTGGGGTGGTGGATTGACCATAAGGAAGGCAGATGTAATGGCTGCCACATGTCTTTCGTCAAGATTCTGTCACACAAAAAAAAAACATCAGAATGAGGTTATGATGGTAATACAGTGAAATACACAAATCTTCTTACCCTAGCCTTCTTTATCCTCATCATCGTTTCCATTAAACTTTCTAATCTTGCATGTGTGTGCTTCATACGATATAAGTAACGGCCACAAACTTCCAAGATGCAACATGCTACATCAATATTGCATCCACTAAAGTCCTCCAAACAACGCCGTAAACCTCTCAAGATTACCATTGGTGGTGCTACCTTAAACTTTGTCAGTTCACCAAGGTACCGCACAGTCCGTAATCGACTCTCCAAGTGACTATTTTTCTTGTATCGAGCTTGGCCGTGCATCTGTTGTTCCAACTCCTCAACCAACGTTGAGTCTAGATATACCCGATCTATAATGGCAGCACATCGGGCATAGTACGGCAACAAATCAAGCCGCGTCCGAGGAACCAAGAATAGTGTCTTGTATAAACGTTTTCGTGAATTCTTATTCGAGCCATGATTGGAACAGAATCGATCTGCAATTTCATCAATGGCCTCCCGGCGAGAGGCTTCTGGAAGTTCTTCCTCAAGAAGTAATGTAAGTTTGTAATGTGGTGTATCCTTGAATGAATCGTCTATTGAATGGTGTAGTTGAGAACGATAGGATATATGAGAATGTATAGCATTCGCATATAAGAGGCTGTCCATTTACATGTCTACACTCACCTCTCTCAATCTCTTCACCATCTTCGCCCTCTTTCATTTCAACATCCTTATCTTCCCCCTCTTCGTCTCCTTCGGCTTCGGACTCTTCACCCTCGTCGTCTTCTGCAATCGCTGGCATCTCTCCCTCTTCGGGTAATTCTGCCAACTCAGCCTCATCATCACCATACACCCTTGCATTCCTCTCTTTCAACTTCTCCACATCATCTGGCTTGAGCCCCAACAATGCAGCTGGCTTTGTACTCAACAAGTCTGGTACATCACAGTAGAAACTACGCGTCTCTTCGTCATCAAACGGTCCCAACTTTTCATCCCGTCCTTCATTATTCTTACTCCACAATTCGATACCCTTCCCGTCGGCACTTTCCTCGGCTTCTTCCTCTTCTAGTACTGGTACATCGACATCTAATGCTTCTGATAATGTCTCGATACTCTTCTTGAGTGTTTCCATTAATGATCTTGCATCAGTCAAGCCCTTCTCGCGACTTTCTGATAATGAACCCTGCAACAAACGATCTTGATCACAACGTTTTTCGAGTTTGAGTAATCGACGATGAGTAGCGACATATGAGTTACTCAATGTACGGTATGCACCCAACGTGTGTTTGTGTAGTGTTGATGTTAAATTTGATGACACTGCTCTTGCATATGGCACGGTTGCATTGAACGATTCAATACTTGTTTTACATTTCTGTTGCAATTTGGAAGATAAGGATGTTGAAATGAAAGAGGGCGAAGATGGTGAAGAGATTGAGAGAGGTGAGTGTAGACATGTAAATG
>Ga0214480_100087_pt1 | contig 37294 bp, 24 predicted proteins | sample M1_20Mar14CPVII9_3_FD_165042 | JGI IMG/M metagenome (GOLD analysis project Ga0214480, IMG submission 165042) | Marine eukaryotic communities from Monterey Bay, California, United States - M1_20Mar14CPVII9sort6BwellE17 | ecosystem: Environmental > Aquatic > Marine > Unclassified | place: USA... | reverse complement strand
ACGAGGAACAACAGCTGTAACACCACCAGATACCAAGTAGCATGATTGCCCTTCAGGTACAGTGACAGTAGCATCACATCCTTGGCTGTCAATGGTATCAGTTAGGCCAGAACGAAAGCCCCTGTATTGAATAGCTTCCTGTAACATCCTACTGGCACTAGGAGGACTTGGAGCAGGACACATGGACTCAATCAACGAACGGTGAAGCATATCCTCCATTTCAGTAGCAATCAATGAAGCATCAGCGGTAGAATCAGCATAAAAGGTATAAGAATATGGTACCACAACATTCTCAGTCACCATATCATCAGGAGTGACGACCAATTCTGGACACACATCAGCTAGACGAGAGGAGGATGTTTCTGTACTAATCTCTCCTACCGGTCCCGTCTCTTCTGGGACACTTGTCATGCCAAACGAAGGAGCTGAAGTCGTTGGTGTCGTAGGTGGTGAAGGAGTGGTACCGCTCTCACTGGTGGGTATCTCCTTGTCGGGAATGATTGGGGCTTTGGTAGGACTCTTAGTTGGTACATTGGTGGTTATTTCAGGACATGAACGCTCTCGATTTGCGGCTGTCATAGAGTTGTATCTTCCATCAGGTACATCACCCAATGCAAACACTGCTGCTCCGTTATAGATACGATCTTTCCATGTTTCCTTTGTCATGTTTCAATGATATGAAGAAGAGGAGATGACAGAAGAAGATGTGTTTAGCAACAAGAGAAAATTTAGACACATGAGTATAATATAAACTGCAAACTCACCCCAAATGGATACGCCACAGCACTACCAACCAACAACTCCAAATAATTTTGAGGGTCACTACTAAAGACACTACCACTCTTTTCATCAAACTTTGGTTGTGTGTATCGTTGTTCAGTCACAGTCATGGTAATATAAAACGCTTGTGTCGAACCCGGAGCCATATACACAGGGTCTAAGTCACCAATAGGAAGGGTGGTAGGGGCCTTTTCGCCCTGTCCAGTTACAGTCGATGCACCCAATACAGTCCAACTGTCAGATGACAAAGTACCATCGGCTGCTTGTGTAACATCATTCTCAAATCCTTCATAAGTTCCTGACTTGGTATACACTTCAAAGCATATATTATCTGTTAGGAATGTTGATGTTTCAAATGCCATTATTGTTAAGCCCTCGGCTGGACCACCATTGGCAACTGTGGGAACTTTGATATCAAACATCATACCAGACTGTTTGAGTCCCCCGTGAAGTGTTGTTGCTACCTTTTTAATAGTGCTTTCTAAAGTAGTTGGCGATACTGTAGGCGACTTTGTTGGATTCACTGTTGGTATTGGAGTAGGCGCCTTTGTTGGAGAAGAAGATGGTACTCGTTCGGCAGTCGGAGCTACAGATAGACTTCCCAATGACATGGCAGGTGCATCACATTTCACGTCACCACGCTTAGTTTGAAATGCTTCCTTTGCTTGAGCATCGGTGAGATCTGGTGAGGTATCAGTACCCAGTGTATACATTAATGCACCATTAAACACACGATTGGGCCAAGATTCAGCAAAGGGATAGTTCTTTGCAACTCCAACTAGGATTTGAAGTGAGAGGCCATCTCCTGAGTTAATTGTTTGTAGGATACGCTTGTTGGTATCCTGAGTAGCATATTCAATAGTATCAACATCTTGAGCCTTCATAAGGTTACGGTCATGTTCATGATGGTGATGATGGGAATGGCTATGATAGGAATGTCGACTACGACTGCCATGTTCATGCTCAATAACAATACTTGTACGTTCTTTGCCTGTGCCCTTGGAGATGGTACCAGAAGATACTCCACTTTCAACTCCTCCTCCGCCATTTCGATTCACTGGAGTAGAAATCTCAGTCTGAGGCGCAGTATTGCTACTGCCAGCATTAGTAGTAGTACCGCTGCCTGTAGTAGTACCACCGCTACTACTACCATCTAAGACATGACTCTCACTGGTAACATAAACTCCCCCCGTAACACGATTGTCATTCGGTTGATCTTCCAATGCAGTATATCTCAATTTCTCATCAAGAGTTGTTACATAAAATGCTTGCGTCTCGCCCATACCTACATTAATTGGATCAAAACTTCCCATTGGTATAGTACTTGGTGTATTCGGTCCCTGTCCTTCTATGTTGAATGAACCAAGATATGTCCATTTACTTTCATCGGCCGCCGCAGCCGAGAAGGACCCGGCTTTGGTATATAATTCTACACAGAAAGTTGTTGTTAATGGTGTTAAGATGTTTAGACCATGGATTGTAATGCCATTTGGAGTGGTAGTTCCAGATGCTGTGTTGGTATTAGCACCATCGGGTGGTGTTTCAATGGTTTGAATGTCAAACATAACTCCATCTTGTACCCTCCCGCCAATGTAGGTTGATTCTAGTTCATATACTGTTTCACCGAGAATCGATTTTGATAGGAGTAGTAATACAGTAAAGAGAGTATTCATAATACCCATACCACCACTGTTGTGGCGTCTCATGATGAATATTGTTCTTATAATAAGGGAGAATAATATCTTTTTCTTTGTATATTTGCTTTTATTATGAGTGTATATTGTTATATCGTCTGCAATATGATATGACGACCCTTCCAATTAGTTTGCTGCTGTTTATGAACCCGTCAAACTCGACGACTATTGCAACATAGAGATGTATTACCATATGCTTGTAAATATTGCTTATCAAAGTAGTCGTTCGAAGTATCATACCCCAGACATGACAAAGAAAACACTCAAAATTTGAATGAACTTGATGTGTTTGAGTTGTAAAGGTAATAAATAAAGAGAACATATTTAGTACCTTTATGTAAAATATATATTTATGCTATGCATTGCTCTGTAAATAGCTAGCTTCATAACCAAAAGTATCTTACCTTATGTATCATTGTTCATCATTATCTCATCACAAATCCAACACCGATCATACTATGATGTATAATATCCTCTCTACCATATCATTATTACTCCTACAATTGATCACCGCAAGCGCAAGCGGCGAATCTTGTGGTCTTTGTTTACCTACAGGCCCACCGTATGAAGATACCTTCCTGATCACTCGATTGTGGTCAATACAATCATCTTCATGGAGTGATTTAGATGTTATTGAAGAATTCAATGAAGGGTTTGCTCCCATAGTAACGAATATGCCTGGGTTTATTCAATACACTGCTGCAGTTAACAATTATAATTCTTCAACCGTATATTTCAGTAATGTCTTCGAGAGCCAAGAATTGGCACACAATGCACAATTGGCTGCACAAGAGTTTGTCGCTAATGGTGCCTTAAAAGATGTTATTGTACCATACTATTTTACAGAGAGTACAGTCGCCTTTGATATTGCAGCCGACGAATGTGTAAATACTTCTCATAGTGGTATGTATCTGAATACAAGATTATACAAGGTTATTAGCGTAAACAATGAATTAACAGCTGACGCGCTGAGGAATGATACTGCCCCGCTCGCATCAGCATTCGCAAAACAACCAGGGTTTGTCAACTATGTTGGCACTATCACCGAAGATAAGGAGTATCTTTTCTTTTCAAACGTGTTTGATGACTTGTCATCTGCCCAAACTGCAAATAACATGGGGGTATCTTCAGCAAACAATACAGATGAAGGTGACTCAGCATTGTTGGCAGCCACGGAAGGAAAGATTATCTTTGATTACATTTGTACGGAAGGTGATGCCAGTGTAAATTCGACTCTTGTACCTTCTTCTTCTGCATCGACTAGTGGTGCCAATACGGGAAGAACACTACCAGTCTATTTGATGTCTGTGCTTGTTGCAATTAGTACTTTGATACACTAGATGTATGTAGCTAATAAACAAATGATACTCCAACTTAATCTTGCCTATTTGATCTGTTTCCTCTGTTCTCTTCTAAAGCTCTCCTGTATGTATCTGCCCAATCATTCACGTTTTCATATAAAGGAAAGTGATTTGATTTATGTTCATAATAACTCAGTAAATCATTTGTAGCCCATTTTTCTTTTATTGCCAAGATAGTCACCGACCGAACTATGAGACTGTCAACAACTGTATCGTTTGAGCCATGTAGCACAATAATTGGTACCTGCAAATCCTGTAACGCATCACTTGGAGCAGATCGTATCGTCTTGATTGGAGTTATATTGAACACATACACTCAGCATTCATCTCTTATCTACATTTTATTCTTGCAACGGGGATACCAGTAATGCAGGAATGCTTGATTTGCAAGGTATCAGGCCCTTATTCAGCCTATCAGTACTTCTATACAAATTAACCCCTAGTTTATTTACTCCTTGACTTCATACTTGATACTTAGAGCTCCCAATTAAAAGATAGAAGTACAAAGTTACTTCTGCCCACCGATTCCAAGCCTATCAAGGATTTCCTCAAAGATATTACTTGGCTTTGCTGCCGCCGCAGCCGCGATTGCTTGCTGCTTTTCAAGCTCTTCATAGTGCTGCTTAGTCAAACTGTATAGCAACACACCTCCAATACCAATCGCTGAGCCAATAGCTGCTTGGACTGAGATGGGATTGCGGAATACGATCACCGACGCCACCACAATGAACACACGCTTCATAGTGTTTCCTACTGCCAATGTAACAGGGTGAACGTTCGATAAGGCAAGATACATCACTTCATTGTTAAGGTAATGGAAAAGACCAGAGAGTACCAATCCACGAACTAGTTCCACCGATGTAGATGTTGATAGAGCATTCTTCCACAAATCAATAAAGCTTGTTCCCTCACCCAATAAAAACAATGGAATAGACTGGAGAAAGGCAACACATGTTACCAAACCAAAGATGTTGACAGATGATAAGTTCTCGCCCAACTCTCCCCCTGTAGCATCCATTGTTGATTTAGATACCACTGCTCGCAGTGCAAATGCCAAGTTACTACCCATGGCAGTGTAAAATGCCAACCAACTGAAACTGCGTTCCTTCAAGCAAGCGTAAGCTACACCTCCTACTACAGGGATAAGTGTTGCATAAACCATGGGATTCATCCATTTACCAAACACTACTGCCGAAACAACGGCAGAGAAGAAAGGTTCTAATGCCTTAACAATATGTGTAAATGATACAGCACCGGCATTTAATGACATCATTGATAGTTCCTGTCCTGACATGTGGTAGAAACCAACTTTGTTAATGGCCGACTTTCCTTGACTAGTAAGGACAGGTGCTGGTCGGAGTTTGGTGACCCATAATATAATAGAGTAGAGACTTCCAACTAAAAACTGAAGAGATCCCACGGTAAGTGGTGCCGGGATAACATTTAGGTATTTCTTGTTGAGGACTGTTATTTAATAATAATATTGATGTGACGAGGTGTGTTATTGTGAAAAGTGAGTACAATTAATAATATTATATAGACAATAAAATGCTCATCATTTAATGAAGAATAATACACACTACTACTCACTGTTGTAAACAACATTCAAAATATACCAAAGAGCAAAGTAAGATCCAATCTTGAGATTATGAGCTAAACTAACATCACTATCGCCACCTCTTGAAATGACGGCCTTTTCAATCACATCGGCAACTAATGTATCTTTGGATACAATATCGATTGTTGCTGATGATGATGTAGATAAAGCTGATGGATAGTTAGTTGCAAGAAGAGCTGGTTTTGATGCCAATGGTGTCATCTTCTTCTTAGCATTGATGGTTGTTGATGTACCACAGAGTAAGAGAGCGAGGATGATACCTCCATAATTGATCTTATAGGTTGGATTTATCATATTATTTTGTTGGTATACCACTGCTTAATCAATATCAGAATATACCGGTTAATGAGTAGGAGAGACAAAGTACGAATTGATGGTGGGGATAGAGAGATAAAAATGACACTATGAGAGTGAGGTAGAAAAAAAGATCCGTACGATATCCTTTCTTCGAGTTAAATGCATCCAACGCATCTACTCACTAGATATTATAGTCATGGTTACGTATGTAGTACTGAGTGTGTAGCCAAGGTATATGAGGTTTATAATAGCATAGTGTGCCGTCGGTAAATATACTGATGGGTGGAGGTACTAATCGTGCCCGAACTCGAGGCCGAAGTCAGAGAAGACGGAGAATGAAATCCCCTACTGACGGAAATGTCAAGCATAAACAACAACAGAATTATTCCTCACCAGATCGAAGTTCAATGAATATATCGTCAGCACCTCAAATGATTAGTGCTATTGAATCAAGAGATGATGATATGAATATGGATGAGCCCGGGGTAATAAAATCGCCGCCCGCCCATAGTGCTGAGGATGCTACTGAACGATGGTGGAGAGAATATCAAAGATCAGAATCTACTCAAAGTAAGAGTACCACCATATCATCAAGGCAGACTGATGACATTCCTGATCTAAGCATTGTCCCAACAGATGAAATTTTGGATGCCTGTGTAAATAACAAGAAACCAACTATTCCTTTCGTCGATGACGATGACGACAACTTATCCCGTGACTCTCGTGATCAATATCAGATTGGACGTCTTCAAGCTCGTATCAAATATCGACGTGAGTTATCACAAGAACATATTGAAGAGGATAGATCACCTAGTTTGAAATCTCTACGATCTAAAAGAATCAATACCGTTCGGAACTTGTACAAACCAAATGACACAAAGTCTGGTGAGCAATCTATTCATGGCTCGACGAATAGTTCGACAGTTCCAAGCCTAATGCCAGGAAAGACAGTTAGTAGTAGTGCAATTGTATCATCTGTTCAACTAAGCGAGTATCGTACACAAATCTTTTCTGATATGCTTGGCATGTTGAAGGATGTCTCCAACATTGATACACTACAAGATGATGAATTAACACATATAAAGACTGTAGTAATGGATAAGAGTATTGCGTCGTGTGGCAGTGTGGCGTTGAACTCACTCATTCAAAGGTTGGCAGAAGAAGAATTGACAAGGATTCTAACTCAATTTGAGCAGGTATGTTGTACATATTGTTTTATGTTTATGGTCTCGTACATTCACATGGGTATATTGTCATCTCCACACTTCCTTACATCTCACTTTTAAATCATTCACAGACAAACAGTTTAGTTGAACCTCCACCCCAACAGCTTGAAGGTATTCCCGAGTATGAGGTAGAAGAAGATAACAACTTGATGGATAAGCAAGTAGAGACACAGATGACTAGTAGTAATAACTTTCCTCCCCATGTTTATGATAATGGTATGTCAATAATGTCCAAGTTCAGTGATGTAACAACACCAACTCAACACGATGGCTTTGAGCTAGATGAGATAGTAGAAAGGAAAGAGAAGACTATGCCACAATTGTTATCACCAGTCGCCGACGCAGCTGCTAGCTCAGCCTCTACCAATGGTACTCTTCAGCATTTACCGTGTATTATTGTTGAAATGAGTGAAGAAGAGAGTTCGAATGAATCAATCAAAGTAAAGGATAGCAACTTAATATCGAGTGGAATAGAAGTCGAGAAAGAAGAAAGACCTAATGATGATGACAAAGCAATCAAAGCCAATTTGGAAACTCTTGATCTTATAGTCGAGGAGCCAGAGGTACTTGACGATTCTGAAAAGAGTAGTGCAGTACCTTGTGTTGTCGAAGAAGAAGATACAGATAAGTTCGTAACGATGGAAAAGCAAGAAGATCTTCCTCTCATACGTGATAATAATCACGAAATTACTGAACTTATGGAGGTAACGTCTATATTATCACAATACGAAGAAAAAGCAGAGAGTGCTAGAAAGGAGAAAGAGAAAGCATTTTGGGAGAAGATGGATCAGGAAGCTAAAGCTCGTCAGCGAGCTAAATCGGATGATGTAAGCGAGCCATTTGATGAGCAGAAAAAGGTGAGGTTTCTCGAAGACCAGGCTGTCCCCCACCAGGAAGCAGTTTGTGGTGGTAATGGGTGTGCCATTCAGTAAGATTTTAGGTTTTGGGGAGTTTGATAGAGACGTCTGTTTAGTAACAATTTTAATATAATGCATAACTGTTTGCCACTTCATACATCTATTACTATGCTTTGATACCCAATTGATCAGCTAGTTCTCCCATGTACTTTCTCATGTTTACTATGTCACCCTTAGCAGTTTTGAGTAGAGACTCTGGTGTACTTTTTGCACTGCTATGTTCCACAAACATGCTTTGATATGCAGCTCCTTCAGCTTGATATTATAAGTGAAATCAAATTGAATAAGTATTCTCATACCATATACTGTATATTCATCCATATATATTAGAACTACTCACCTTGATATAAATATGCTTCAAATTCATTTAAACACTCGGTAAATTCTACTATATCATCGACATCTTACAGAAGAGATGACAATAAGTTGTTGTGTGTAGTATAAGAAGATTTAGAAATGAGAAGTTGTGTCACAAAAGATGCTGCACACAACAAGAAATGCATACCTTCTTTCATAGATTTCAGCACTTTGGATATTCCATACATATGTGATTTAGTCCCTTGCGTACCGAGATATAATCGTACATTATCCCCGCCAGTCATTGAGATCTCATCATAGTTTGACAATAAGTTATCAATATCTTTTATTGCAAGAGCAAACCATTCTCGAGCCTCAGAGTTATCGCCACTGAAAGGTTGTAAGGAAGGAGTTGATTTATCCATTAACAATGCATCTGCTGCAAATGAAGGTTGTGGAATAGTAATAACTGTAGCTGTTGTTACAATAGATACAATTGATTGTATGAATAGTCGTCTCTCGTTGCTATTCTTTGTTTGATGCAATTTTGTTGTATGATGATGGTCGAAATGATATCGTCTCTCATAATTATACTTTGTTTGATGCAATTGCAATTTTGTTGTATCATATGATGATGTTCGATATGATATCGGTATAATAAATGCTACTGCCTGTTCAATACTAAAGTTAGTACATAAGTCGGAAGTATGAGAGAAGATGAGCTGGGAAGTCCGGTCGGTCGCCAAAATTTCTAATCCCCGCTACGGGCAATAATAAGTGGTTTGTATATGTTGTGGCAACGCTTTATCATGCTATTATTACCATCTTTGCCATTTGGTCGATAGTACATATGTCTACTACTTCTTCTGCTACTAATAACCCTCCTTCCTTTCGTGATGCTTGGAATGAGTTCATAGTAGCTCTCTATTCTCCAACTACAGATTTTAATGCCTTTTATTGGATATTTCGTCTATCAAAATCATTACTAAACTCATTACTATATAACAAGTTCAAGTTACAAAGATTAATACCATGGCTCCGTCCAATCATACCCTTCTTAGGAATGACATTGACTATTTTGTGTATATGGTCATACTTTTCAACATTTCGTTACACGATTATACTCGAACAATGGTGTAATTGCAGTAGTAGTACTTCTAATAATGTCACATCTTGTGATTATTATTGCCTTTGGGATATCATGCACACCATCTTCGTTATCTTCTTGGGGATTAATATAATTGGAAACTATTTACTCTGTGCATATAAAAGTCCAGGTTTTGTTGTTGTGGAAGATTACAACAACAATAATAATACAGATCTCGACTTCAGATTTGGTGGGTGTTGTTTCTTTAGTTCTAAGATGAATGTCAAATCAGAGATAGATAGGTGCATCATATACAATCAACAACAATCTATTGTCAATGCTCAAGTAGAAGACGACAAGATAATGTATCATCCATCGCCCCTGCCATCACATTGCAAAAAGTGTGATATTGAAAGGCCTCCACGAGCACACCATTGCAAAGTGTGTAAAAGATGTGTACTTGAATACGATCATCACTGTCCCTGGGTGAACAATTGCATCGGCTACAACAATTATAGAGATTTTATATTACTACTCTTTTACATTATCATCGGATGTGCCTATGGCTGCTGTCTCCTATCAGTTAGTTTTTACACAGTGATGAAGAGATACATCCAAGTACATGGTTTCAAACTGAGAGGAGCCATTCATAAAACTGGTTTTTTAGATTTGCCTCTTCCTTGGATATTGTATCAGGAATACAAAATCACAGGCAAGATTGAGGAAGATATTGTGCTTCGGGCAGTCTTCCCTCTTTTGTTGGCTATTTGTATTGCAATGACTTGTCTTCTTGTGCGACATATCAAGCTCATCTCGTATGGATACACTACAGTGGAAGAGCTAGCATGCCCGTCGAACAACGGTGGCATTACTATAAAGAATCCATTCGATCTCGGAAAGAAGAAGAACTTCCAACGAGTTTTAGGAACTAATGGATTCTTCTTCCCCTCCAAGAGAAGATAAGAAGAAAAGAGTCACCTATGGAACTTGATCAAACATAAATCATAGCAAATATACACTATTTTAGTATCATCGAAGACTCTTTGTTGTACTAACTCCACTCTGGCTAAGCATGCTGAAACTAGTAACAGAGTTGCTTCTACTTCTTTGGTTTTCTTCTGTTTTTCCTTCCTCTTTTGAGTAAAAAAAGTTCAATATCCATCTGTAGGTGAGAAGACAGAAAGATTGGTCAGTACAATAAGCCAAGAGTAGTTCACATCATTTGAAATAATAGAGAGCAAATGAAACTTACCCGACTCCGAAGCCTCCTTTATCTTCTAGCCTATCATCGATTCGATCAAAAGTGTCAGCTTTGGCATAAAGTATAGTATTACTACCCCACCCTAGCTTGATTTCATACGTATCATTAGACAGTCTATATCGCATCACCTTTCCTTCTCCATATGGTGTGGATACATCTTCACTAACAGCAGCTTTTAATGGTCTTATTACTTGATTCGGTTGCAAATAGCAGACCCCACCGAAGGAAGGGATCACAACTTGGTGGATACCATTTGTTGGATTTACTGATTGAAGTACACCGCTACCAAATGTAGTCATTACTGGGTAGCCCTCAATACAATTAGATGCTAGTCGATAGCTCATGGAATCTTCTCGCAAATAGGCAGTTCCAAAACTTTTCCCAGATTTCAGCAATAATGATACCATATAGAAACCATCCAATTCTCGGAATGATAATACAGTACCATCTCCAAAGCTTGTTTTAACTGCAGCTCCGTCTTTGTAATACCTCTCGAATAACTTGGTGCTAATTCTGCTTGGTGTTTGAATCTCTTTTGGAACAGCACGCAATCCCTGGATCTTCTCTGCTGTACCAGAGACTAAGCTTCCTAATACAGAAAACAAACTACTGACTTTATGATGACCAGGAGTAGATACTGTTGCTTTGTTTCTCCATTTCTCTGCGTTTTGGACTGTACAGTACAGCGTAGGGTGACTACCGTCTCGAAGAACCCAGGATGAAATACTAATAGCAATCGTTTTGGATTCAGACATATCTTTAGTGGGTGTTATTGTTTGTACTTTTGTGGGTGATGGCGTAGGGGTAGTATACATTTGATTCTCCTTTGGAGGCAACGGACGAATGACCGTGCCTTCGCCGTATGGACTGTAAATTGGTGTACCAATCACGTTAGGAAAATGCTCATTTGCCTTCTTACTTCGTGAGGGTGATGCCTGTGCAGTACTAAATTGCCTCAAGATCGACCCGAGGAAACCAGCCCCCTCTCGTTTAACAATGGACTCTTGAAGATATGCTCTTGCAGACCACTGTCCAGTCATATCTACAACAACGATTCGTGTTTCGTGACGATGTTCAAACACTTTACCTGGACCGAACGGTGTTGTAATTCTCTCTCCTTTACTGTACTTTGTTTTTGTCTTATCAACGAGTGTTTCTACAGTGTCTTTCACACTACCTGTAGCCCAAGAAAAGGCCTTCTTATCACTTGATAGTTTGGGAAGTGATGGTGGAGTATACTGAGTAATATCTCGGCTCTGTATCTTTGCAAAAATCTTCCCCTGAAGAAATGGATTCTTCTTCTTCTGTATAATACTATCTTTTATGACAACATCTTCGGTAGTTGTTGTTTCATCCACTGTTGGCACTGGGGATACAACTGACTTGCGATCAAAGACATCAGCATCAAATATGAACTCGTGCTTTAGTGGCGATTCAGGTGTAGGTTCTAGACGATCTTCACCTGATCCTGCTGGTGTATCCATTTGTTCCAGCGAGCCACTACCACGTAGTGAAGGCTTGGAAGACTTTTTTGAAGCATCAAATGATGTTGCAGGGGACATGTAGTTTGATTCATCCTCTTCCACTACTGTCTGAAGTGGCGTGAGCGGTGTTGGATGATTACGGTCTGTAATTTTCGAGCTTAATGCAGACCGTAATGTCCCCCGTGCATCGGCAGATTCTTTCTTTGTAATCTCCTCTTCTTCGTACTCTTTCACTTGCTGATCAAGAGGTCTAAGGTCCAACTCTACTTCATACAAATCCCATATTGGATCGAATGATTTGATCACTCCAATACCATATATAGTTCGAACTTTCTCGCCTTCTTCCCAATGTTGAGGGGCTTCGATGAGAGGAACCTTCTCCTCGCCCTGTCTTTCTAGTAATTTGTTGCATTTCCACAGTGATTGATTCAGTTCATGTCTTCTATCTCGTTTTTGTGATTCCGATGCCCAATCTTTAATGTTGCCAAAATCACAAACACTATCTTGACAAATTCTTAGCAAACCACTCATCCGTATAAATGGAGGTCTATGTGTCGCTGCAAAGAGTGCAGCATCAGGGTATACAGTAAAAAAGCACGTTCTAGCAAGTAGTCCTTTCTTTCTCCATCGTTCGGCATCAAAACCATATGTCTTTTGTATATCCTGCACACAATGCACAAACAAACCATCTAAAAGTCTGGGAAATGCATCAAATATCAGTTCTCCAGCTCGTACGTCACCTTGACCGTTATCACATACGAATACATGTCTAAATTCTGGATATATCGATACAAAGCGCTTGAAATTGTCAAACTTTTTGAGTGCCAATGGTCCGAAGTCACCAGTCATCATGAATTCTCGACCAGATGTCAAGTCTCCAGCAAGTAGTGAGGGCATGGTATGTAATCCACCCCGCCCATCTACTCCCTCTCTATTACGCAGCTTTTGGAATTTGGCAAAGTTGTGCTTTTCGCTCATATCCTTATACAGATGAGGCCTGGCTGAGAGGAATACAAGATTACCAGTGTTGGTCCTCATTTCGTCGGGGCCATATATTCCAAGGTCAAGTTCGCGGTAAAGTCCAATAACACCAGGATATACCACTTTTTTATTGTATCTCTTATCCATGCCCGCTGGGTAAGACCCTCCACTTGATGTTAATGTATCATCAACATCCGACAGTACTTTCCTCCAACCTTTTTGCATCCTCAGTCTTGCCTTTCTAGTTCCCATATCCATGTGAGCCTGTTGTACTGCTGCCTCCTTCTTGAAATGCATTAATATATCTTGACGAACAGTCTCTGATCGTATATCATCGTATATCAATTTATTCATACAGAAATAGTCTCCCCAAGAATCGGTCTTTGTTTTTAGATCAGACAGTTCATCTTGATGTGTTGATAGAATAATATTACGGACCCAATGTTCGGCACGGGGATTAGCTGGTAATTTCATAAGTTGTAATGCCTTTAATAGAAGTGCACGTGAATCTATTGTAAGTACCGATACTCTATCAACTGCTAGCAATTCAATCAACTCCGTTCTATGCTGGCCCCGAAAGTTTCTATGATCTTTAATTTTGTAAAAGACTAATGCCAATTTTACATTTGATATTAACCAATTCAATGTAGAAGGTTGTGCATCTTCGAATACTGATATTATCTCCCTTTCATTCTTCAGTATAAACTTTGTATTGATAAAATTGTTTATAGTTGAAGGGACCAAGAGCTGATCAATATTGTTCATTGCCAAACTAATTCGCTCTAATTGATCTTCTACCGATTTACCCATGGCCAAATTAAGCTTCACAAGTGACTGTGCAGCTGATGCACCTCTTCGTAATCCTGCAACATGTCTACCCATTTCTTTCCGATGCATTATTCTATCCCACATATGTACTCCATATGCAATTGTAAAACTTAGGAAAGCAGCAAATCCTGGTCGAGTATCACCGAAACAAAATGGTGAATCCTTAACATATACACATGTTGCTGTTAATAATAATGCAAATATAGTCCAAAATCTATTCTCAAATTCTTGTGCATGATGCATACCACTTGTTTCATTAGCAATAAAGTAGTATAGTATATACATGAGTGCAGCTAGACAAGAGCAGAATATTGGTGCAACGCTGAAGAGTGCAAGCATGAATAGGACGGTAGTCTGCATGTATACATTTGGATATGGTGAGACATATTCAAATGCTTATAAGTGCACTAAGTATAATTCATTCATGAACTTACCACTATCAAGCCCAGCAACATGAGCATAGCAGCAACCCGATCCATTTTCAAGTTGTTTATCTATATAATTTGCAAATCTAAATATATACACGTTTAGATACATAACATATTGATTCAATACATGGTAAAGGGAAGTAAAGGTTTAGAAGAACCATACCATCAACATTATTACTCAAAAGCAAAAAAATGCTCAAGAGACATAAGATATGCACAATACATAAACACAAACGTACCAACTAAAAATCAATAACCACCATCATACTACTACGACTTATACGACCTCCTATCTAGCAACTAAGACCACCAACTAACTCCTAGGTATGTCTAAGCATGTAAAGAAGAAGCATGCAGCTGCAAGAGATTATCGTACCTATAGTAGTGATTAGAGATTCACACGAATTTACTTTTGCCCTCGGGCATTTTAAGTGCCCTTTGACCTCAGCTACTGCAATAAAAGTAGATAGGTACCTACCAAACGTGGGATGTATAGTTAGTGGATGGATGGTTGGAGAGCTAATAAAGGAAAGGATAATATGTTCATCTCTACAAAGATACGGCTTCGGTATATGACGGCATTTTCTTGTTGTATCTTATTGTCGTTGATACTACAATCTGCCAAGTCACTGCATGTTCCTTCATTTAAGCAACAATTGCAATGGCAAAGTGGTAGAAGGAAACCATTATCATTAGTTATCCCTGTACATAGAACCTACAAGCCACATAGATATAATATACTTTCTGCGACAAAAAGGTCATCGTCTTCGTCTATTAGTGAGAATGAGATACCCATTAATAATGAAGTTGTACCAAAATCAAAAGTAAAAGATAAACTCTCGACTGACAAGATTGATAAGTATGAAGAAATTGAAATTGATAAACTCTCGACTGATAAGTATGAGATTGATAAGTATGAGATTGATAAGTTTGAATTGATGAATCAAACAGAAGCTATACCATTGGGAGAATTAACACAAGATTATAAGCGGGATATGCTAACTGTTATGCGCCAACTATCTTCCATGGGACGTCGTCAAGATGATATAATAGGCAGCACAAAACAAAGAAGATCAGACGCACAGATAGTAGAACGAATGTTAGACAGATTATTGAAGGAGTATCAATACTCTATAGAATTTACAGATAATGTAAAAAGTATATCATCAGAATATAATTTAGCAATCAAAGCATGGGCTAACGCCAATGTTCCAGGCTCTGCCAAGAACGCTGCTCGTATATTAAAGAGATTAAAGATTGCTAATATCAATAATGTGAGTGGAGATGAAAAGGCATCGGCGAAAGCCGATATATATAGTTTTGCATACTGTTATGCAGCATGGTATAAAGAAGCTACGTTCGGTAATGGTAGTGCCATGCGGAAAGCTGAGTCTGTATTGCAATCTATGAAACAAGTTCTCATGAAGAAAGAAGATACAGATATTTATCTATCTCATTCATATCAGAATATGGTAGAAGATGTTAACTCATTGCTCGTTATGTGGTCAAACACAAATATCAAGTTACCAGGATTGTCGCAACAGTTTCTTAGATTTATTGAAGTCGAGAGTAAGGGAACCGGGGGCAATTGGCTAAACACAAGATCATACAACCTCGTCATAAATGCATGGTCAAGAAGTGGTAGTAATGAAGCTGTAGCCAAGTCAGAGGCCTTGTTAAAAAGTATGGAAGAGAGTAGTACAGTATCACCCGATTTACTGTCTTATAGCGGTGTCATATCCTCAATATCAAAAAGTAAACGAGAGAGTGATATCAAGAAAGCTGAAGATGTACTGCAACGAGTGTCAAAATCAAAGAGTATACAACCGGATAGTATAATTTACAACATGGTAATGAACATTTACAGCAAAAGAGGTCACGGATCGGTTGAGAAGTGTGAGATGCTACTGAAACGAATGGAAACACTTGCTACCCAGGGGAATGAACATGTTGCCCCTGATATCAGAACATATAATCTTCTTCTTACGGCGTACTCTAATGAAATGGGAGCAAACGAAGCTGAGAAGATATTGCACAGAATTGAGAAACACAAGAGTATCAACCCCAATGTTATTACATACACTACATGTATGGATTCATACTCGAAGAAAGGCGATGCTCATAATGCACTTAGGATACTTTCTTTGATGGAGAAGACGTTCAAGGATGGGAATTTAGACTGCAAGCCCACGAGGAGAGCATATGTATCTGCTTTGAACTCATTGGCAAATAGTGGAAGAGGTGATGCTGGAACTAGAGGTGAAGAGCTAGTTAGAACCATGGAAAGAATGGCAAATGATGGATATCCTGAGCTTCAACCCGATACAACAGTCTATAATGTCTTGATAAACTGCCACAAGAATTCTGCTGCTCGAGCAGAGAAAGTGCTGTATAGAATGGGCAAAAGGGATGTAGTGTCATATAGTTCAGTTATTAATATCCATTCCAAATCCAATGGAGGAATCAAAGCTGCTAAAAGAGCACAGAAACTCCTTGATGAGATGCAAAATGAACAAATTGTTCCTAATGCATACACGTACAATAGTGCTATTACAGCCTTTGCATCAAGTGGCAGCAGAGGGGCGGCCCAAAGAGCTGAAGGGTTACTTAATAAGATGGAAGATGCGGGCGTACTACCTAGCGCTAAAGTCTATACTTCGGTAATCACAGCCTGGGCCAAGTCAAATGAGCCAGGATCCGCCTTGAGAGCCGAGGTGTTACTCAAGTTGATGTGGCAAATGTATAAGAGAGACGGGAACAAAGATGTAAAACCAAACGCTCACACTTTTACTTCTGTGATCAGTACTTGGTCGAAATCCAGGGATAAACAAGCCGGTCAAAGGGCAGAAGCACTGCTTGATAATATGATTAAACTATACAAGAGAGGGGACTCGGAGTTGAAACCCAACGTAGTAACATTCACGTCGGTTATTCAAGCCTATGCTAGGATAGGAGGAAGAGATGCTGCTGATGCCGCCAATGGTATCTTAAGGCAGATGGAAGCTTTAGGGGTTGCTCCCAATCTTCAAACATATAATGTTCTCATTTCACTGTGGGGGAATAGTCAGCAAATTGGAGCAGGTTTGAAAGCAGAGAGTATTCTCACCAAGCTTGAAGATGAATATCAGAATGGAAACAAAGATATGAAACCCACCGTTGTGAGCTACACGTCGGTCATTAATGCTTGGGCAAAGTCTTCATGCTTTGGTAAGGCTGAAAGAGCCAACGATATATTGAAAAGAATGAAGTCTAATGATTGTCAACCCAATGAATTCAGTTATACTGCCGTCATAAATAGTTGTGCAACAACATATAATGAAGAGGAGAAACAAGATGCCTTCAAGATAGCTTACAGATGCTTCAAAGAATTATCCGAAGCAGAACATCTCCACCCAAATCATGTTACATACTCGACATTTATGAGAGCAATTGGTAAGCTTATGCCAGATGGTGAAAAGAAAGACTCGATGATGTCAATCGCCTTTAGATTATGTGTTCGAGATGCAATGTGTGACAGCAATTGTCTCTTTCATTTGCGACAAGCAGCACCTCCAGAACTAGTTCAAGACTTGCTAGGATGTAGTGACGAATCTGAAGCAGCAAGGTTAACTTTTGAAGAACTACCTTCACAGTGGACTCGTAATGTTGCTAAGCAATCTTCCAGACCTAGGAACAAAATAAAGTAATGAAACTATTCATTTCTCTCTACTATTTCATAGTGGCTTTAAGCTTCTCCCAGTTTGATGATCTTGACTTCGATTCCTTTTTTGTCAATGAGCCATTCTTCGACTTCTTTTTCTTCTTCTTCGACTTCTTCTTCATATCAGGTGGGTTGTCAGATGATGTGTCCACAAATGTTGATCGCCAGTGACGAAGTTTAGACACGACCTCGTCCGTATCTTCAACCGTACCCAAACAAGGGCACGGTATTGGTCGTTCGTCTTCGGGAATGTTGTCGAATATTGGATCCCTGTATCTCTCTATCCACATCGAACGAAGTCTAGATCTCTCGGTATAAGCTTCTATGAGTACGTCATACAAATCCTCAGTGACATGTGACATACCTTGTGAAGACGAAGAAAGTAGGTTGAGCAGTTTAGATGAAGCTTCTTCTAACTCACCAAGCGATGAGACAAGACTCTTAATTGGATCATGCCAATATGGGTTTGAATGAATACGACAATGGCCTTGTATATACCATTGTCGTATCCATTCAAACTCAATCTCTGTCTTTAGGTTTTGTTGTGCCCGTACATGTGACATAAGTTTCTTTTCGCTTCTTTTTCTTGATGATTGATCAGGGGTAGAAGAATCAGAGTCTTTTACAATTCCTTTCTCCATATCAAACTGTTCCATTGTAGAAAGAAATGATTGAACTTTGTCCCTTATATACTGCCAGGTACCTGCTCCTTCTCTCGCTACTCTATGTGTTGAGCTATATCTTATTCCACCACCTCCTGCAATAACAGCATGTTCATGATTGTGATTGAAATCATCCAACATGTAATACAATGATCCTGAAGGTAGAGGTACAACTAATGGAGGCACATCGTTTAAGACTCCTCCCGAACCTCCATCCATTGCTCGTAAAGCTACACCCCATGGATGGGATTCATTTGGGGGTGTATCCTTTTCTAGTTTATATATATATTCCTCTTACTAGATAGCGTCATAGTGTTGTTGACTTCTTTCCTTGACACTCAGCTCATCTACAATCTTCTATTCACAAATATGAAAGTATATCCTATCCCCGACAAAACAAATATCCCCAACAAATGAAAGCTTATCAACCAACTATTGTAATTTTTTCGTCCCCTGTCCGAGTCCAAGTGACGCAAGTCTTTCCTTATTGCGTCGAATCTTCCCCAGCCTTAACAACTCATACTCACTCAATGGAGGATCTGGTACTTCCTCTTCTTCTTCTACTTTCCTCACCGCCTTCTTTTTCTTCTTCACGGGCTTAGGCAATGGTGTTATGGGTATGCCATCTCGCCTCCTCTTAGCACGAGCCTCCCTATCGTTATTATTAGCTTGCTTACGTTTCATGGCACGCTCTGCCTCCGCCTTGATGTAATAAACATCAATGCTATCCTCACTGTCATAACTCTCCTCAGTAAGATTATCATCACCATCTTCCTCTTCTTCTCCTTCATCTTCTGACTCATCAACTAACATGTCACTGTTGAAACTAGCATCATCAACATCAATTTCAAGCTTCTTGTACTTCTTAGCCTTGGGTTCGTTACGATTGGTGGTGGTTGTGTCACTAGATCCTGGTAGACTGTATACATCACCATCCTTAACCAACTGATTATGCTCTACCATATCTTTTAACGTGTTGCAAAATACTTCCTTGTTAAGTAAGTCATCATCATGGTATACTTCATGAATCTTCTGTTCAATATCAGATGTACTCAACCCCCCAGCCTCAAGTACTGTCTTAATCTTCTTTGGATAAGATGCTGATGTCTTATGTGCCGGAACATGTACTGTCTTCTTTCGTTTCTTGAACTTTTTTGGTGGCATAACACCTCCCTTCCATCTCCCACATCCTTTTTTCTTACTGAAGCCGCGTTTGCCTTTAGGAACTATCAAACACTTTTTCTTTTCCCCGGAATGATCCAATCCGCACACACATTTCCACCCCTGTCCATCATGAATATTACCCATAACTGTCTCTATTGCAATTGCTCTGACTTCAGCACATCGTGTGTCTAATCCAGCTTTAGATGGAGTACCCTTAAAATAGCCCTTAAAGTTCAAGAATTCTCTCTTTGCAATAGTCAATGCCTTTACAGCTTGTTCTTCAGTATCATAGACCGATCCAAAATGGTATGGTGTTCTCTCGTATCTAAAACCCACCCTCCATTTCTTTCTCCTCTTTACGTAAGATACACCTTCAACACTTGATGTTTTAGGTGCACAGACTGAAATATCTTTCAAATTTGCCAATGATACTGTAGCTGTCTTTGTAAATTCGTCACCAAGTTCACGTTGTGCAGCAGCTACTGCTTCCTTTACTGCAGTTTCAAACTTTTCCTTATAATATCCATCTGATTTTGGGTATCTAGCTCCTTCTCCCTTCTTTCGTCCCCTACCGAGGTCTCCTTTATAATCTGGTAGATATGATTTTACTTTGTTTAGTATATATTCTGCATGTTTCATATTGGAAAAAGTTCCGATAGTCCGAGGACTATTATTACCATAACTTATATTTACCGTTATCTTATTTTTACCCTTTGCAAAACCCATGATTTAGATGTATACCTATATTATCTATCACAAGTTGGTTATTGCAATGATTTGATTGATTGAGTGGTTGAAGTTGTGATGTGGAGGGAGTCTTTCTATACTCCGCGTGTAGAGTTGTAGGTGGGGGGATGTGCAACTCAAAATCCTCAACGCTACCAAATTCGATCGCTGGTTTTTGAGTTGCCTAAGTTGCCGCCGACAATCGAATTATTCGATTGCTGACCTTTACAATGTATACTTTTACCGCCATACAAGTAGTCCAATATCATAATATCAGCTTCATATACATCAAGTACTACTGATCGAAGTAAGTAAGAACCTACCATAAAGCTACGATTGCCATCCTCTGCCTTGAAAGAATAGAAGATTTAACACCACTCGAAAGAAAGTTATGGTATCAACACACCGTGGCGGTAGTAATAACAGTGGAGGAAGTACTGGTGAAGGTACGACGCCACAACAAGGCAATAGGGGTAGGAGGAGAGGAGGTTCAGTCGGACGAGTAACTACCGCAAGTACAGGTAGACAAGGTCAATCTAATGATGGATCAACTCCGGCTAACTTTGCTGATTTAGAACAGCAGGATCCTCCTTCATTACCTCCTAGAGGAAGATCTCTTCAACTTCAGCCTCTACTAAATCCTCCAGATCTTGGAAAAGAAGAAGAAGGAGAAGAACAACAACAACAACAACAACAACAACAACAACAACAACAACAACAACAACAGCAGCAACAGCAGCAACAGCAACAACAACAGCAGCAACAACAGCATGCAGCTGATGCTTTACTTGCTTTACATGATCAACAACCGCCAGCGGCATGTCCTGGTGCACGCCCCTTAGTTCTAACTTGTGGATCATGTAGTGCTAAGTTAAGCGGTACAAATGTGCTGCAATGTACGAAGGGAGCTTGCAATAACAAAAGATTATATTGTAGTATACCCTGTTTCAACGGCCATCATCGATGTAGTCCAGCAGTGCCTGTTGAGTATCAGGCATATGAGTATGTATTTAATGATATTGATTTGCAATTTAATGAAGTAAACGATGCTACAGATCCTGAGGATATCATATACCTCAGAAGGATTGAATTTCCTGGACCTGGTAATGAGAGAGCGGAAGTTAAACGGGCAATCGAGGCAGGCTTCCACTTGCCTACAATTCACAACATTATAAGTACCTTCCATCTTGGCAAGACAGTTAATGCAAGAAAACGTACACAGGGTGCTAATACTGATTCTGTTGCTAACTTTGAGCAGATTATCATCCCCTGTCCCAACAATAAAAGTCGTGTTGAGCTCTTCCTAATATTCGTCTTTGATGAGATGGGTAAACGTCGTGGTGTTCGTGATTTCTTTGCTTTAACTCAACAGGATATCATTGATATACGAAATAAGATCGAAATCTACAACAACACCGGGGAAATGGAGTTTAGTTTTCAAGATGATTCCATTGAGAATGATGATTTTGTTGACGATGAGGAGGCACCAAATATCAACAGAATTATAAACATCAGAACTTTTGCTGATAGTAATGAGTTTGAAGATTGGTGGGATAGAACGGGAAAGAATAGTGGTATGCCAAAACCACTTAGTACTGATATATACAATCAAGGTATGAGTTTAGTTCAACACTGTATCATTTGATTTGTCTGACTAATCTAACACTCTCTTGAACTCTTATTCCAATACTGCAGGCTTAAATGAAGTTGCTCAGTGGGAGAGTGACTTTCTATTAGCAAAAGAATATCGAGCAGATAATAGTGGTAACAATCCTCCAAGAAACTCAACTGAAAATGCACGTCTTCGTAGATGGATTGATAAGCATGTTGCACTTGCCGCTCGGCCATATCTTACTGATTTACAAAGGGAACGAATTAGAAGATTAAGAGAAGAAGGAATCATCCGACCTTACTCCCAAGATGAAAGTGAAGAGTCCTGGTTTACTCATTATAGCGAATTCCTACAGTACACTGCAAGGCATGGTCATCTACCACCATTATCACATGATCTTGGCAAATGGTATGATAGGCAGCGGACTCTTGCCGCTGGAAGAGAAGGAAACAAACCTCGTTACCAACGCATTAGAAACGATGGATACTTGGGTAGATATGATGATATCAATTGGGATCTTATGTACAAATTAGTCCGCCAGTACTGTGAAATGAGTGGCAATAATTGGCCAACGACGAGTAAGTTTGACAATTGGGAAAAAAAGCAAAGAGATAGTTACTTTACAGGAAAGTTGAGTGAGGAACAACGAGATAAACTGAATGACATTGAAATTGATTGGAAATGGGGGCGAAATAAGAGGAAGATACTCAAGCAATTAGTTGTGTCGAGAAATTTTGAGAGATCAAGAACGGACACTAATACTGGGAGACCTAATAGGTATGCACATGCAAGGATAGACTTTGTGCAGCGAGCTAAACTGGCAGGCATCTCAAAAGAAGTAGTACGAAGAAAACTTAATTATCTTCAAAGGCATGATAACTTGGATAGAATTTGGGAGACTCTATAATAGAATATAAATGTTTAAAACAATTACTTATAATGCACCACCACTCTTTCTATGATAAACAGCTATAGAACTAAAGTCTCTCAAACCAGAATCTCTGTGCCAGCCGACACTAGTCTTTCCCATACCATATGTATTCTCTTGTTTCAAATCTTTCTTTGTAGCAATTGATTCCATTTTATTAACAAGTGTGAGATTATAATCTGCCGATCCAACTGGATTAACATGTGGAGATACAAACTCTTGTAACATTGCTTTAGATCTCTTTGTTAATGTTGAGTTGATGCATCCCATTGATATTAGTGCAGAAGTTGTCTTATCTGAGTAACCCAATTTCTTCAAACTACTTCCGGTTATTGTATGTTGTATTGAGTTGCCATTGCTATCAACATCAGTCCAAGGATGGCTAAACAATCTGAGCCCTAAGTACTTATAAGTTGATCCTGGATCACCGACTAAACATCGTGTAACAGAGGTCCTTGTCAATCGTTTCTTACCAGGCTGTACTACATCATATAAAAATAAGCCACCTTTATCCATACCACCAAATGACGAATCAAACATATTATGCAAACTCGAGGGTAGTGCTTCGGGTTTATCATAATGAAAACCAGCATAACTTGTTTGCAAACACTCTTTGAATGCTTGTAGATTATCTTTTGGTGTTAGGAAACTATTACTACTATTGTTGTTTGTACGTGTGTCCTTCCATATTGGTGGTGGAGCGGTATCAGCTGCAACGCCTCTATGCTTCTTCAGTAACTGTGCTAATGATGTTGATGATTGTTGTTTTGAGGAAGATGGATCATTATTACTTTTACGTTTTTTACTCTTCTTCTTATGCTTTACTTTTGCTGTGATATCAGTAGAAGATGGACCTGTTACTTGATCTATTCTATCCCTCTTTTTACTCTTCTTCTTGGCCATCTTTGACGATTGCAATTATTGATATGTCTTGATACAATTAAGAATTAATACCACATTTACTCTGCAGTAGAGTTGGTGCTTTGGGCTTTGCTTGATGATTGCTGTCTATCAAGGATACCAATATCTCTCCGCCGGCGGTGAGAGTATGGCCATCAAAAGAGCGTTAATAAATGATCTCTTCGTGTATATGATCGGTTTTTGCAGTATAAACTATATCGATATCATATATGGTATGTGTGGTTTTGGCATTTAGGACTGAGAGAAGTGCGCGTGCGCACAATTTGCAAGAAAAGAGCCGTCTCTATCATATAATAGGTTGCATGTCACAACACATAAAATAAGTAACATACTTAATCACTTAAATCTCTAAGACTATGTTGAGTCTACCTCCATCATGTCCCCACTAAAGAGGAATTTCCTGAAGAATCGATCTTCCCTGTGCACATGTTGTCAAGCTGAGATAGTAAGCCAGAGTTCTGAACTCTATCGATTGCTTGGCTCAACTCTTCAATCTCCTTTTTATTCGCCTTTAGTGCGCTCCGTTGTTCTTTTGTTACCCAATCAGCCTCCTCACATATGTCATCGTATCTATCAATCTGACGATACAACAACTGTATCTGTTCCTCCCTATCATCCAATACCATTCGTTGAGATGTGATTACCTCATTGAAACGATGACGCGTCCTATCTATATCATCATTCAATTCATCTTCTCGTTGATCACGAAATCGTTCCATGTGCAATACTTCATCCTCTTTCTCTTTCAAGAGATGATGTTGTGTTTGTACACGACGTTGGAGATCGTCGTTATCACGTACTAGTTCATCTTGTTCGTACCTGCAATTCTCAACACGATCTCCCAACCTAGCAAGGAGTGCTTTGTCTTCAGTCTCTTGCTTCTTGTATCGATCAGCATCAATTGACTGGCGTTGTATCATATCCTCCAATCTAATGAGCTGTCGATCCTTCTCATCGATATCCTTCATTGCAGAATCTAATTGCTGTTGCATCAACTTCAACTCCTCCCCGGCTTCTCTACCTATCATTGAAATGTTTTGTTCCTGCTCTTCAAGTAGCTGACGTGAAGCATGCACTCTTTCTTTCAACTTGTGATTCTCTTGTTCTAAATCACGAGATACTGCGCTGTTTGCCATGATAGTATCCATTTGCTGACGCATCATTTTCAATTCATCTTCAGTTTCCCTTTCTACTAATGCCATGTTGTGTTCTTGTTCATCCATTATCTTACGTGAGGTATGTACTTTATCTTTTAGCTTACGATTCTCTCGTTCAAGTTCACGCTGTCGTTCTTCATATTTAGTCGATGCCAACTTGAAGTCCTCCTCTCGTTGTTTCAAATGTGCTAACAATTCTTCGTAGGCGGTATCGAGTTTGATTGGTAAGTTACCCTGTAGTATTAATTGATTCTCTAATTCTGAGTTTTCTTGACGTAGATGTCGTACTTCATCTTCCTTCTCTCGGAGACGTTCAGTTAGGGAGAATATAACTTCTTCTTCATTATTGTTATTATTACTATCGTAGTGATGATTGTCAGATGGTGGGGTGACGTATCCCCGATTATCCTCGTAGTAATGATGATGATATGGTGTCGTCATTATACTATTTTAGTGTATGATATTTTGTAGTGTGGAGATATTGCAATAGATACAACAATGAACAAGAGAATCCTCCAAGTGTGATATGAAAGAGCACAAGCACAGCACAGTAATCTATTGCAACTGTGGCTATGGATCCAACTCTTATATTGTGAAGCGCTTTTGTACATGGTAGCAGAGACTCAACGCCAGTATGAACACACACTCAACGCAAGTGGAACCCTAATTTAAGATACCGCAAATCGAAAAGACACATCGCCAGAGCCAAAGAAATTCGATTCACTGATGAAGATGGAAATGAACTTGCCTCCCATAAGCACTCTGGATAGGTCAATAGATGTGTTTGTTGGTAGGCTACCTTAACCCTATATAGTTTAGGATTGGAAGTGTAATATAACAGTAGTGGTTACTTTCAATAGACTTTGTTTAGGTGAGAGATTAATTGCAATAGGTAGAGTGAGAGATATTGTAGAGTATACAAACAGACGATACATCATCAATCATGGATCGAAGGATAGCACAACACAACAGTAAGATGCCAACGAGGTCATCATTAAACAACACACCAAAATACAATACTACAACGATTAGGCCGAAAATAAACACACCAACAATGGGCAGCCGCCCATCATATGATTCTCTCATGTCCCACTACCTGAAATTGCAAGATGAGCTACGATTGACTAAACATGTTAATGTCGAGTTAGACAAGAACCTTACTGAGATGGCCAAGCTTGTAGGAGATATGCAGAATGATAACGCGATGCAGTTACTTACATTAAAGAAGGCCGAGGATAACTCGAGCAAATTGGCAAAGCTTGAAAAAGATAGTATATCATACCGTAAGACTATCACTAATCTCACCGAGGAGAAGAAGGAGTTGATTGCAAAACACAAGGATGTAGAAGACACCATTAAGCAACTAAAGGATGATATCAAACACAATGAAAAGTTAATCAAAACAGAAAAGTATATAGCAGCAGAACAAATTGATTTACTTGAAGATTCAGAGAAGACAATCGGGATGTTAGAAAAAACGATGACCTTACTGTCGGATGAGAATAAAAGTTTGAAGAATAGCATTGAAAAGAAAGATACACTGTTGAATATGCAAAGGCAACAGATTGATGAACAAACTGATAGGATTCAAATGTATGATAGACGATTCTTGAGAAAGAACATGACCGTACCCAAGAGTAAGTAGATAGTGTGTACATATGTTATGCTGTTAGTTTGTTTGTACCGCCGCGAGTGGCTAACATTCATACCTCCATAACTCAATGTGTAACAGTGATTGCTCGAGCCGATGAAGGTGATAGAATGTGGGCTAAAATCCAAGAACGGGAGAAGAAGGATGCAGACCGAGAGCATACCATCAGTGTCCTTAGAGAAGAAAACCAAACACTTAAAAATGATAAAGAGAGTTTAGAACAAGAAGTAGAAGAAGTTAAAACATGTTTCAAGACCTTTGAGTGTAAGACAGAGAGTGGAAAGAAGGTAGAAATGGCCGGCGTGCTTGGATGGCTTAGAGAAACCATTCAATTGAAGGAGAAGGTGCAAGAACTTGAACAGATGTTAAGCAATAAAGGTTACACACTCAAGGCGACCAAAGCTGAGAATGATTACAAGAAGAAAGAGATGGAGAAAGAAGCAGAAATAGAAACCCTCACCAAGGTGATCAAAATGCTTAAGGATCAGACAGATGGTGAAGATAATCTTGAGTTGCCTGTACTTTTAGGTAAACTCGAAGAGACACTTCATGTGTTTGGCGTGAAGTATGTCCCTACTGATGATAAGCTTGATGATATCTCAGCTTGTGGATCAGACCTAATGTCACTTAACTCAACTGACAGTTACATTAATAATGCTTGCTGTACCACACGCGACTTCAAAGGACTGATGGATAAAGAACACTATACTGTGATGAGTAGATTGATAGATGGGTTCAACTCTATGAATCAGGAAGGGCTGTGCACAAGCGGAGCGGTTGAAGAAGATGAGGATGTCGAAGATGAGGAGGAAACTGAGAATTATGAGGGTAGAGACGATATTGTTTCAGTTCTGTCCCCTAGAGAAGATGATGATTGCAGTCAAGCTGACAAGGAGCAAGAGGAACAAGCAGTTGATAAAGAGGACATACACATGGCAAAAGTACTAAGGATACTTGATCAGGAAGAAGATGAAGAGAGTATTGAGAGTATTCGGGTGTGGGGCGACGCCGACGAAGAAAGTATTCTTTCTGCTGCTACTTCTGAATAAGTGTTATGTCGTTGTTTAGTGCAAGTCGTAAGTATAATAGATGTTCAATGTTGTAAGATATATTGTGGAGAAGCTAAAGAGAATGGGATTAAACAGCTAACTTGAACTTCCCAATCCGGAATAACGCTCTAACTTTTCTACCTAGTTTCATTTATTCTAATTCTGTTCCTTGCCACCCTTGCTGAAACAGTCTCGACATAGACAGTAATTTTGCTCTGTAGAGATATATGCCCATACTTTTAAATCAAATGTTTCCTGACAACATTCATCACATTGCCAACCTGGACTGTCCGGGAATAATTGAGTAGGACACATATGCACCAGTGTATGCTCATGTGATGGGTGACGGTAATATGTCATGGTATCATCAGAGTGACCTGAATCTTCCATGTACAAATGATAGGCAGACTTTTCCGGCTTCAAGTCATCACGCATACTGTGATAATCCTCATCGTGCTTTTGTTCACCTTCGGGTTCATCGACTGTTGGTAGCGGTGTCATCAACGACCGATTAGAGGCTGACTTGGATGTGATTAGAGTGGACACTGCCTGGGCATGATCGTTATTGTCATAAAAGTCGACAAATCTACCCGAAAAGGAACTGGATTGACTGTCATCGTTTGATATGTTTGACACATTCGAACGACTTGAATTGGATCTATTCGACATTCTCCTCCGATTGGTGAGTAAGATATGTCTACTGTTGCTGCCACGGTTGCTGTCGACGCCAGATTGCATATTGCGCATCGAGTGTGACTTGCCCTTACGGAAGCGAGACCATCGGCTTGAGCTACTTCGACTTTGATTCGATGATGTTGTAACTGCGCTAGTGGATGTGTGTGCACTGTTGAAACTCTTTGCACTGCTCTTGCGTTGGAGATGCCGTGTTAATCTCTCTTGTTGCTCGGCAGAAATAGCACTACCTTGATGAGATGAGATGCCACCCTCTGATTGGTCCCCATCGGGAGGTGGCCTATTGCTACTGTTGCTACTGCCCCCCATTAATGTCATGGCAATACTCCTTCGTATCTTTTTAATTCTACTGCTCCTTCGTTCCTTGTATGATGAGAATCCAGGCATGTCATGTTCAAATGAATCCCCAAATTCTCGTTCCTGCCTCGCACTATCTCCGATATCTGCTTCACTTGTACTTCTTTGCATGCCTGTCTTTCTTCTACTATCTCCTCCGGTATCCTTTCCATCGTCTTCCTTAATTACTTCGAAATTAGGACTGCTATTACCGCTCTTGCCATGTGTAGAATCGGCAAGATTTGCCCTGAAGGAATCCCCCGAGGATATGAGGCTGCTAGCACTAGTACCCGCGGTCTTACCAGTATCACCAGATTGAGATTTAGCTTGTGACTTGAGGAGGACACGTCTATCACCTCCTTGTTCTAAAATTGGGGACGATGATGCCTCCCTGCTGTGTGCGGTGTGATATGACCTCCCCGAAGATGACGGAGTTAGAGTCTTCTTACGGTCATCCTCCTTATTCCCCGCCGCAGCCGATGATGCTAATGTAAAATCACCCCCCGGCTCTAATTTCAAATCCTTATTCCTCCATTGATCAACAATTTCATCATCCCCCTCTGACATATCCTGTGACTTACGTCGTGTTGGTACCAAATCTTCCAACTTAATACCCCCCAATCTATTGGATAATGATAATGCATTCGTTGGACTGTTATTCTCCCCTTCCTTAATATCCCCAAAATCTAATTCCCCAATACTTTGTGAACTAGTCGATACATTTCTAGTATGTTGTGAGGCACTACCCGTGGTAATTTGTCGTTGTGCAGTTAATCCTGCATCCCACGACCCTCTTTGTTGTTGTTGACGTGCTCTATTATTTGACCCTTCACTGCCATCTAATACAATTTCTTTCCCCTCACCATGTGGTGATCCATCCTTAACTTTAAGATTCCTCCCTCCCGGAGATTTTGCATTAAATTGTTTCGTTTTGGATTTTGGTTTATATGTCCCTTTAGTTAATGGTAATTCTCGGGGTGGTGTTAATGATAAACTCTTATCAGCAGTAACCAACATATCTAATTCATTACTACTCATATTCTTTTTCATTGGAGCAGCATCCTGTGGTAACGAATCTTGTGATTTACTTCTAGTAGATAATAAATTATTAGAAACTGCCGCGAAGGATTGTGACCTGTCCAATGTAAATCGTCGTGATGGTCTATTACCATTACTACTGCCACCACTGGCACTACGGGAGGGTGGGGTGGTAGTATCGTTTGGTAATGATGATGAAAATTGACGTGGTCTATTATTGCTACTGGCAACACCCAAATCTACAGTGGCACGTCTATTATTAAAACTGCCCGAACCACTACCACGACGTGGATGTTCTTTACGTAATTGTTGTAATCCATGTGAATTAACAACTGAATTAATATTAGTACCACCAGCAGTATTGGTACTTAGTGATAAATGAGGGTGATTTAATTTTCGTGATGGTCTGCGTAATTGTTGTTTATGGTGAGAGGTATTTAACGACTCAGATGAACGCCGCGATCTGGCCATACTTGCTATGTCCGAGCTAGACGCGCCTCGATCAGCTGCCAATTGTGCAAATTCAGGCGTCCGTACCAACGCTTGTAACTTTGCTCTATTCTCTTTTAATTGGGCTACTTGTTGTGCATTCGATGGGCCACCCTTTTTGGATAATTGTTTATGCTGTCGGGCTGCCATTTGAAGTTGTTGGGCGGCCTTGCGTTGTTTCATTATATCTTTAACGGCTGCATCGAATTGTGCATTTTGTTCACGGGATGTTATTATACCCTTTGCCATCTTTGGATAATAATTAGTATTGTTTGGTTGTGTATTGATGATGTATTTTTGATAGGGGTATGTGTATAAATTATATGCACAAGATGTGAATATAATCTATTTTTTCTCAATATTGCAACAAACCGATATCCCAACCTTTCCCAATACGATATGATATACGATAAGGGCAAGCTAAGTTTACTGAGTATACCAATTTATTTATTGGAGAAGCAAGGTGTATGATATTGAAATTTGTAATTGCTCCTCCCGTGCAAAACCCTGCAAACAATACTACAAAACAATACGAAAGACCGTATTAACGCCACCAACACTTTATAATTCTTCCGTCGTCTCTACTAGTGCTATAAGGTATTGTCTCCTCCTACCTACTATTGTCTACTAGGTACTAGAGCTAACGCGTCATATGTAGGTATCACTTTGCACTCAATCACTCTGCGACAAATATCTGACTAAATTAGCAAAAGACTCTTAAATCAAGTAGTCTAGTACATAATCAAGAACGAATATGACATCTCAAAGTGGCGGATCACATGTCTCTATAGTAGTGTTATCAGAAGCGTTGCTAAAAAGAGAAATGTTTTGGTAGAAGAAGGAGAAGAAGTTGCATTCATATCCTGGGAATGAATTTGAAAGTACCATTACCAATAGTAATGTTTGTGGGAAGAAGAAGGCCATGAAAAAGACGATTTGGAAGCCCTGGTGGGTTTAGAGGTGTTAGATAGAGTAGATGATTGTTTCATTCGTACTTAAACTTGCCCTAACATCAACAAAGTATATGATATATCTACTTGCTCTTTATGCATTGGTATCCTATATACAAACATCCAAAACGGTAGAAGCTGATACAGATATCATTTGTAGTGTTGATACATACAACAGTATCTAAAATACTAGGAAACAACACAGCATCCTGTATCTGAGTACTCATGTATTGCATTTGGACCTCCTCCTAAGATTATAGGACCATCTTTATTCTTTTCAATTGCTTCCTTCTCTTCAGCTCTCTTTTCAGCAGAAGTCTTAACTTTCTTTTTCTTCTTTGATGATGATGATGATTTTGCAGATGTACTCTTTTGTGATCTTTCGGAACTATGCTTCTTGGAGTAAGATGTAGATTGTTGTTTGTTACTACTGCTTTTTGGTATATCTCTCTGTTGCTGCTTCGATGATGATTGTCTAGGTATAGACTTATCTCGTGGTTTATTATCCTTATTCCTCGGTCTAGACTTGCTACGGCTTCTGTTACTATCTCTTGGTCTAGATTTGCTTCGAGATCGATTATTACTAGTACTATTCACGGCCGCTTCTTGTCTCGGTCTACTTTTACTTCTTGACGACCTACTTTTACTTCTTGGTCTACTACTATTAGTACGATTCTTTGCTTGTTGTTGTGAGGTATTATCATGTGTCTTTGATGTTCTTGTTGCTTCAGATCGGCCACTACTAGGTTTATGAGGAGTTACTCTTCTACTACCATCTCTACTCGGGGGAGGAGGGGGGTTATTTCTACTATATCGACCTTCCGTCATTTTATACTTATTATTCCTCTATTATGCAGCTTCTATATATACTTTATCTCAATGCTATATACTTATCTTTAATCATATGATAGTAATTGACTCAAGAGTAGAGGAGACACACATTAGATGAATAGAGTTGCCCTGCCCTACATACCTATCGTACTACTAAACTGAACTTGACAAGAATGTCGGGCGATCAAACGATGTAGGTGGCTTTATATCATTAAGAGTACCATACCTTGAGGGTTGACTCAGCTATTACATCCTACGAAGGAAATATTAACGCACTGAATAGCGTGAACATACATAGAATAAGGACGCATCGCACATTGAACAGCCAAAAGCGTAGTATATCACCAACACATCTATAAACATGAAAAATCTGTTTTGCTAAGTATTTAACTGTTATCCAAAACGATATCAAGTCTCTCGTAAAACACCAAATACCAGAGGTCGTATAGTCTGAGCATTCCGAAGGAAATTGTTATATGATATTTTGATAACAGATGATGCAAATACAGGCACATCACCCACACGTACACCTTTCTTCTCTGCCTGCGATTGTGGTACAATACCAGTTATTTTGACATACTTTCCACCATCTTGAGATGATAGATCCATACCAAGCGTACCAGCATCAGTTAGTGAGATGATAGGAGTAGGTGACTCTTCTTGAAGTTCAAGAAGAAGAAGATCTTTCTTGGCCTGAAGATCTTCTCCATCGGACTTTGGCTTCTTTTTAGCCTGTTGTTCAAGTAATTTCTTCTCAGCCTGCTCATTCAAAGTTGCAATACGTTCCATGCATTGTGGATCTATATTAGAATGTGGAATGAGAAATGGCGGATACAATGTGTTCTTGTGAACTATTGCAACATCCTCTAAAAACTTCTTCCCCGTATACTTCCGACTGATGACTTTCACAGCTTCGTGTAGAATCGAATTTGATCTGACCACATCATGAGTCTGCTCAATATTATTCACTCCTGAATTGCAGTTGTCAGTGATCCCTTGATATCTGTGCACACGTTCATCTTCTTTTTCTATAATCGACAGCCTCTTTTTGCCACTTTCTCTTGTAGGAACAACTTGAAACTCTGGGATGATACGCTCAACCTCAAGTAGCATTTGAGTCGCAATAGATTCATTGTTGATTCGATTCATATTGGCAGTGAAAATATACCCAATTCCTCTCTCTTTTGTCACATGTATCAACTTGCAATACTCTTTACTGACAATACTGTCCCTCTTACAGTTTTTATCATAGAATATAAGCTTGAGCTCGGCATTCTCAGGAAGGAGTTCATGTTTCTTTCGTACCTCAATACATGCAACAATTGAAGCTAATTGATCAATTGGCACGTCATCATAATGCAAAGCACCCGAATGACCTTCCATACCAGTCGTTTGTTCATTAGTGAATGATGTTCTAAGGAGGGCTGCCATATCAATACTGGTACGAAGTTGATCATCAGATTGAAGACCAAAGTACCCACTCGACTCTTCTTGTAAAATACTTCTACCTTTCTCGGTTTGAGATCTATCATGTAATGTAAGTTGATCAAAGTCAAGAGCAAGATCTTTGAGTCTGTCTTGGTCGTTTGATGTGAGTTGATCAAAGCGAAGATCTTTCAGCCTTTTTCTTGAATTCTTTACAGCTGCTGTGTAGTCACGTTTGGTAATTTGGCGTTCCTTCTCGTCAATGGCGTACTCCTTTCCCCGAGTAATGGCAGCCTTATACTTTTCTGGGATTTCGCGAGCTTTATCCCATGCCATGTAGAGCTCTTTGGCTTTTGTATCAATCTCATCTTGAGGAGGATCCTTTGAGTTAGGATCAACAGGAACGCAACTGGATGCGTTCTTGTGAGATATTTCAGTCCCTAGTTTCCTGTACTGTTGTTCACGAGTGTTGATGGTGTCGATGGCAGGCTCATTACCGACCGTTGGCATGAGACCATTACCGGCAAAGCTAATATCAATAATTCTTTTGGGGTTGAGTGCCTTGAGTACCCCATACAAATAGCGATGCTGTACTGACCCATAGAACATACGCATTGAGTCGTTGATGAAGAGATGAATTCCTCTGTGGCTACTGAAAAGGGTGGCTTTGATGACTTCATATACTGCATCACACCGTTCTGGATACATCCGATCGTAACCAATAGCCAACATAAACCTCTGATGTAATACTACCGGAAATTTGAAGTACTGCTTTTCAAATAGTAGTTTGATAATAGCCAATAACTTAGCTCCTTGAGACCTGCCGTCATTATAACCCTCTGTACCTGTTGATACTCGACCACCTAGCATCAACTCAATCGACTCAAGTAAATCACCAGTATATCCAGGAAACTCATCTTGTATAAGCTGTGCTGTTTCTTTGCAGATGGCATCTAACTGTGCCACTTGTTCATTATTAAATGATGATACCGATACAAATGTAACATTAGTCTCAGCGGTCTCCTCTTCCGTTGATGAAGGCAAAACTGATTTGATCAATGTAATAACATTTTCATATTGGGATTGATAAATTATACCAATTCTCTTGGTAATGGCAGGTGAATTATCAACATTCTCCATCATGACATCTAACCAATACAGTGCCGGAGCAAAAAGATCCATCTTTGTGCAGTCATCTATGATAAAACGTCTGCCGTACTGTGTCATTTCAACACCACCAGAATCTAACTCTTGTCCATCATCATCATCATCATTATCAAATGTGGCTGGGGCCTGAGCGACCTCACCAACTGCACGTCGTTTCAGCTTGCGTATATCAGATAATTCAATAACATTACCATTTGTGTAGGTAACGCTTGATTGGCACTTGGTACCTACTTTGCCTACTCGGACAAAGGAAAAGTAAGATAACTGGCGTCGCAGCTAGCGAAGGATGCATGCTTAAAGTACATAGGAAGAATTTCACTCTGTACACGTTCACGATCGTGAAATATAATCTTGCCATGAATTGTTTCGTTGGGAAGACGTTCTATGGTGTATAATATACGAGTTAGTAAATGTATCTTGGGCTTACACATATAACTTTTTTACTTACGGCCAGGAACGAACGATATTAACTCGTCGTTGTTTTTGCAACATGTCTGTTAGTTGCCTATATAATAGGAATTGCATTATAAATGATTAGTATGAGTATACATAAGAGAAGGGGGTACACATCATATACATCAAAATTGTAAACATACCTCAAAAATGGAATAGTTTTCTCCTTATTGTCATCCTCTTCCTCTTCTGATTCATTATCGGATGCAGTGTCGAGATTATCTTGTAGAGTAAGATTGGCCGTTGAGCTCATAGAAGGGGAAACATCCTTGGCAGCAGTGTCATCACATTCAAACTCCATATCTTGGTATGCATCTTCATCTACACTATCAACATCTGAATCCTCTTCCATAGGAGTAGAGGCAGAAATACTATCTTCCCTTACATTGGTGTCGGTTCGTTGTTTCTTATTATCATCTGAAGACAGTATTTGTGATACTGATGCCAACTGCCGCTTATTCTTCTCCCTCTCGAGATGCCGATCCCTCAATAACTCAAGTCGTTCACCTATCGATCTATTGACATTCAATGCATCATCAATATGTTGAGGAGTAGTAGCTCCACTTGCTAATCCTTTAATGCTTCCAATAAGTTGTTTGAAATTATCATCCACTAAATTCTTACTTTTGTCAACTTGCACTTGGTCTACTAATGTTGATGTTGGTAAATAATTATGAATAGATTTTTGAATTAATCTTCTACCCACTTCAGTATCCAATACATAAATCGAATATAGCATATTGTAACGGTCTAATGTTTCGCCACTCTTCTTGTGGCCGTAATTGCATGAGTAGACAAATAATTCACCCTCAATCAAATTCTCAAAATCAAAACCATCATTAGCGGCAGCAGCAACAGCAGCAGCCTGATCAGCATAATTAACATACTTAGGAACATGCTCAGGACTAACAAATATATCCCCGCAGGACTTCCATCTATAAGCTTGTAAACATTCTAATAATATAGCATACTTTAATCTCATTTGTTCTACTGCTAAATCATCTAAGTCTTTCTTGTGTTGGTATAATGTTGAGAATCCAGATCGTAATAAATCCATAAAACTAATTGTTGTATTGTTATTGAGTATTGGTGGCGGATTTTGCAGCAGCTGCTGGTGGTGATGGTGCACCTCATTTTGTTGTGGTTGTGGTTGTGATTGTTGCAATTCACTCATTTTGTATATAGCTCACTTTCTATACATACACGGCCGTTTGTCAAATAGAACGACCACTTTAACTGTGCATCTTTAGTTGTATAGGGTTCTTCGTTACTGGGTTATCTGGGTTATTGTAATTGTAGGTTAATGTTTTAGCTGATGTTTTGGTGCATGAGAATAACAAAAGGATGAAGTGGTTGCTTCTTTAAATACTACTATTAATAATTTACATCTTATCTCAAGAATCCGTACGTTTATAGCTGATTAACTATATTATCAATCTAGGAAACAGCGTTGTATCAATACCAAATAACCTGTGTAGGTACAAGCTCATAGCAAATAGCACTGAATATTGAATTCTGAGACTTTTGTGCATAATCCTAGTACGGGCGATACTCGCCTCTCATTATGAGGGCTTTTTTGGCAAGAAAATGGCAAACATCGTATGTACCTACTACAGAGAAATGACACATTAGGAGGCTCTACTACTTGAAGAGGAAGCTAAAGATCATATAAATGATGGATGTGCGGTGTGTAGGTGACGACGTATGAAGCACTGGTGTGATAAGTACTTAGTTGCAATGCCGTCATCGTATCAAATTTCAGAGTATCCTATGTCGTCTGATGAGAATAATAGCATGATATCTTCAAGATATAATGATGAGGAGAATAAAGAGGAGTTGTTGAAATATATTACAAGTAGTAGTAGTAGCATGAATACTAACAAGAATATGAAACGAAATCTTCGGGGTGAAAGAGTAGCTCAAAGTGATGTTTTGCCTATACCTCCCCAATACAATAATAATAATACAATACCACTATCCGATAATAATAATAATATCACACCGTCAGAACAAACAACTACTTCTAATCCAGAAAATGGAATGTTACTAACAATAATATGTATGTTAATTCTTGCGCCGTGTT
>Ga0214480_100086_pt1 | contig 37409 bp, 24 predicted proteins | sample M1_20Mar14CPVII9_3_FD_165042 | JGI IMG/M metagenome (GOLD analysis project Ga0214480, IMG submission 165042) | Marine eukaryotic communities from Monterey Bay, California, United States - M1_20Mar14CPVII9sort6BwellE17 | ecosystem: Environmental > Aquatic > Marine > Unclassified | place: USA... | reverse complement strand
CTTTGGGTATAGGAGTTCTATTTCGTGTTGGTCGTGGCGTTCTATTTCTCGTTGGTCTAGTTGTGGGTACTGGAGTAGGTCTTTTAGAGGGCATACGTGATGGTCTTTGGGTTCTAGGTGCACGAGTCGGCCGAGGAGTCCTCGTTGGTCGAGGTGTTGGCTTGGGAGTTCTATTATTATTCTGGTTGTTCTTCTTCTCTTGTCTAGCTAACTTCTTCTTTAGTCGACATTTTTGATTGCATTGCAACATACGGTGTATTGATACATTATTTGTTTTGTTCATGTCTACTTCCCATAATATGTACGATGCTACCGATAATATGGCAGCAGTAGTGCAGATGATGCCAAGTAATATCTTTGTCATGTTACTTATCGATGAGATGAAGAGGTTTGTATAAAAATATGAGAGAGGTGGATATGTTATGAGCAGTAACAAAAGCCATTTCAAGCTCATTTAAATATCCAACGGCTGTGCCATCAATGCAAGTAGGTGTTTGCTTCGTCCGTTATTTTTTTTTTTTGCTACTCACATAATTGTTACTTACGACTCCGACTCAACTCCAACTCTACCACTTGGTAAACCCTTCTAGCAACAGAGATCACCATTTCGCCAATACTACATAATTGCTTTATATCATTCATTGCAATCATTCATAGTAATACACTAATCTAATACCAATACTAAATCAATATCATCTACTATGCTTATCAGCATCGGCAGGTAGACAACCTCCATTATGGAGAGCTTCACTCACATAATTGGCAGAAGGTAGGTGTAGCAATAAAAGATATATATGTTGACAGAGGTTTCCTACTAGTTGAGTGTGTGTGTTAGACAACTAATAAACCTAAAGCTCACTGTTTCGCGCAACAGCAACTGTTTGAGTATGAGTGTGTGGGTAGTTACGTTACCCTTTTCAATCTATATTTTACTCTTTTGTACACTAGATGCCACTTCCAATGCAATCTCTAGATCATGTTGCAGATCTGCGGGAGCTTCTAAACCAATACTCAGTCTCAATAATCCAGCTGGACACGTACTTCCCTCAGGTTCTATTGATTTCCTATGCTCAATTAAAGTCTCAGTTCCACCTAAGCTTGTCGCCCTTCGAATCACATTAACAGCACCTGCAACCGCCATTGCAATTCTCTCACTTTCGACCTCAAAACTCAACATACCGCCAAACTTATTCCCCATCATTTGTTGTTTTGCAATCGCATGTTGTGGGTGTGATTTTAAGCCAGGATGATGTACAGTCTGTACACTTTTGTGTCCATTCAAATACTCTGCTAGTTGCATTGCTGTATCACATTGTCTTTGAACTCGTAAATGTAGTGTTCGTAAGCCTCTTAGTGTCAACCAGCATTCAAGTGGAGACGCAACTGCTCCTATTGATGTCTGTACAGCTTTTATTCTCTCTGCTAGCCACTTTCCATTCTCTGTTAAAGGTGAACATGATACAACTCCTAGTAGTACATCTGAATGACCTCCAAGATACTTTGTGCCCGAGTGAAGGACAACATCAGCACCAAGATGTAAAGGCTGAGTGATGCAGGGAGGTGCCCAAGTTGAATCGACTACTGTTATTATTCTCCCCTCTCTATGTTGACTTTTCAAATCTTGTACCAAATTGCATACTTCTTTGATATCAGCCACTTGACAAAGTGGATTGGAAGGAGTCTCTAACCATACTAAAATAGTACCATCGATATCTCCAGATGCGTCAATATACTCTTTGATTTGTTGTCGTATCTTAGTAATATTTGTCATATCTACAGATTTATGAACGATTCCATGATCATTCAGACACTTTAATTGTGTAGGTAATCCATGATACACATCTTCAGGCATTATTAACTTTACTTGTGATTTGCAAGCCAATAGCAATGATGATACCGCTGCCATTCCTGAAGAGAATGCAAATGTTGGTGCTATTTGTTGATCTTTAGATGATGTCATTTCTAATTGTCCGATTGTATCCTCTAGTAGCTTTCTGGTTGGATTGCAGATCTAGAGTATATCATTCCATCTTCTCCGTAGTCTCCGTTTGGCGGTCTTTCATATGTTGTAGCCAAATCGATTGGAGGAGATAGAGGTAAGTTGATACTCTTATTGTTACTGCTGTTATTGGAAGGAGACAGGCCTGCATGTGATAAATGTGTTGCCATTGATAATTGATGTGATTTATTATTTGCTTCTATTGTACGTCTCATTTCGTAAGCTAACATTCCAGCATCACTTGGCGACAGTGGATCAGTATTGCTAGATGACGAGTATCTTGTCGACAACAAGATCGGTGATGATAAGTATCTTGTCGATGATGTCAATCTATTATGTAAGCGTATTGCAGCCAACGCAGGTCGTCGGCGGCACTGCAATGTTGTAGCAAGGCGATAAATACCGTCCATCATATCACCTTGAGTGGATTGCCGTTATCTTGCTCGTAATACTGGCCTCATATGGCGTAATTGAAGAATTGAAGAGTGCGTGAGCAGTGAGCGAGGAGTAAAAGAAAAAATGACAAGAGGTAGTATCTTTTTTTATACTTTTGGGGCTCATCGTTTGATTGCTTGGGCTCGATATTGACAATGATATATCTTGTGGATGATCTCAACATAATAACACTGTGTTAGAGAAGAACATTATCCTAGTATGCAAATAGGAGTACTTGATTGCAACTGGGAGGAGCGCTAGTATATATAAGGATACCCATCAGATATCTTCAAGATATATCTTAGATTATTGTAAGAGATTCAAATGCTTGCATTACGAAGACCAGCAGTGGCAATATCATCACGTCTAACTACAATATCAAGATCTAAACATAACAATTATACAAACATAATAATTAGATGCAACTCCAAGAAGACCAAAATATTATGGCCAACCGAACACCCACAAAAGAAGCAACTCAACAAACTAAAGGATGCAATCAGTAGTAATAATAATAATAAACAATCACAGAGTCATGCCCATAATATGAGGAGTAATGGAGGAGCAAGTAATAATAAGAATGTTCCCGAACCTACAAATGAACAACTAAAGATTGTTGCTATGCATCAGGCAATACCATTTGTAGGATTTGGTATTATGGACAATGCTATCCTTATCTTGGCTGGTGAAACAATTGATATATATCTAGGATTGACACTTGGAATTTCTACAATGTGTGCCGCTGCAATTGGTAATATAATTAGTGATGTCTGCGGTGTTGCGTTCGGAACAGTGATTGAAGATGCTTTGTTAAGTTGGAGTAAGAAGATTGAAAGTATAACAAAGGGAAGAGTGAAATTACCTCCCATGCCACAGTTGAGCTATGAACAACGGAACTTACGAAGTGTTAGATTGAGTGGTCAAATGGGATGCGCAATAGGTCTAACTGTTGGCTGCGTTATTGGTATGTTTCCATTACTATTCTTCTCTTCGGACAAGGAGAAGGAGGTCGATGATGGTGAAGAGGAAGTCAACAACAAACTGATAAATTATCAAAACAATGAGCATATAATGTTAGAAGAAATAAGAAATTGGAAGGAGAAACATACAGAAGTTGCTGATAGATTGAAGTTACTTGAAAAAGAGAATATGGAGGTAAAAAGCAAGATAAGATGATCAGTCATACCATAATGGCTATCGTGAACAAGCACATCTTTAATGGAGGTGACCAGTTGTAGTTGTAACATACATATAACTGAGAGTTACTTAGAGGTGCAAGCATTCAAGATGTCGTATATCTTATACATCAATTCTCATTTAGCCTTGTGATTTTTCTCTCAATTTCAATTTGTGAAGGTCCAGTGATACGACATAAAGCTACGATGAGCGAGGCAGCTGATGCTGCGTATTACCTTTGCTGCGCCGCTTATTGCAATATGTCGAATTTATCTTCATCTATTATAAAATAATTTGGGACACGCTATGAAGGTGCTTTTTGCATGAGGTGATTGAGGATTGAGGTGAGTTCAGTTCAGTTCATTTTACATCCATTTAGTGTTATCGATCGTATATATTAATTTATTATGCTCAATTGACAGCTGTTCAAATATAGAGTACCAAGATGATTAACGAGCAGGATGATGATAATGATATCAAAAGTGATGGGTCTCTACGAATTCCTCGGGCTGAATGTACACAAGATACATTCTTTCATTACCTCCCTAAACTCAGCACACGAGATCTACTTTGCTGGGCTCTTAGGACAGAGACTTCTGTGCGTCTTGCAAAGATTAACCGTGAATCGTACTCGAAGACATTAAATTCGAATTATCTAATTGATATATACCCAACAATAAATGGTAGTGGCAGTGATGATAGTGGATTGAAAGGTGATGCTACTCCTAAAGGGCATGATGAGTATAAGTATTCACTAAAGGCTCACCCGCAGCTTTCGTTTATGGAAAAGATAAAGAAGGAGAATGAAGATTTTAGTGGACTAACTCCTATCATTGTTAAGGATAAGAGGAGGAAGAAGAAGAGACCACGCTATAATGATTACAATGATGAAGATGAGTATGGTTATGGTGGTAGCAGTAGTAGTAGTGATGATGATGATGATGATGATGATGAAGACGACGACGAAGAAGACATGAAGGTTTTTGCTGGAAGGCAAATGGTACCTCCTACAATGTTACACTTTGAGATCATTTTGGAAGCATTCATGGGTTATAATCTCAGCGCAGGTGCCAATTACTCGTTCTATAATTCACCCAACTCTTCACTACCAAGAGGTGCAATAATGGGAGGAGCAGTAGTAGCTGCATTAACGTCATATCAGGATAAGACAGTTGTTGAGGCATTTGACAACAGCAATATATTCAATGAAGAGGGTAATTTGCAAGAAGATTCAATCTACTGGGCCGCAAAGGCTGCATTAATAAAGACACTTCACAATCATTTCGTCTACCATAAAGAGGGTCCTCTTTGCTCTGAGTACTCCAAAATGAAACATTTGGGTAATCGTGAGGCTGTCATCTTCCCACCGTATCATTGGACTTTATCAAGCAATTAAAAGCTGCAGTGGTGATACTGTGAAGGCTACGTGTTATTGAGGATGGTAATGATAAATTTATACTATAACTTCTAAAACATATCCACAAACAGTCAACAATATCAACAAACACCCCCTAACCCACCGAAGAATGAAAAACTGAAGAATATTATGGTATACCCATCAACTCCGTTGTGTTGAAGTAGAACGTGGCCTTTTCTTGGAAGGTACTCTATTTGTTAGAGTAGAGGGATAATACCTTTTTAAGATCACGTGAGCGGAATGCTTCGGAGAATCGTTCACATCTTTCCTTTGATCGTTTGGTAGCGGAAAGTGGTACATAGAAACGTCCACGCCTCAAATGATCAATAGCAATACTAACAAGAGAATCTTTTGTGTAACCACAGATTGCATTTTGTAGTTGATACTGTCCCCTTCTTGTCTTCGATGCTTTCATATCTGCGTCTTGCTGTAGCTCCATTTCGACAAGTTTACTCTTCTCGTCAGACTTGCCTTTAGCACGGTGCTCCTCGAGCTTTCTCTTGGCTGCTGCGGCAACTTCGTTATGTTCCTTCTTCTTACTCGCCTGGTAGGCTGCATTTGTGCTCGAGTGTTTCATATCTGCGTCTTGCTGTAGCTCCATTTCGACAAGTTTACTCTTCTTATCAGACTTGCCTTTAGCACGGTGCTCCTCGAGCTTTCTCTTGGCTGCTGCGGCGTCTTCCTTGGCTTCGTTGCGTTCCTTCTTCGTTTGAACATTATGTGATTTACTTTCTGCTTTAGAAAGGGAAGTACTCATTGCATTTGCAGCCTCTTGGGCAGCTGTGGAATCATTTCTTGAGGTTATATCTTGGACCACAGCATTCTCCCACAAAACAACATTCATAAGAATATTCCTGTGGGTTTTATGGATTTTCAATTGTACAGCTTGTGTCTTCTTATCCTCGTCATTCCACTCAAGAATAGCTTGTTTTTGGGTATTCAATTGGTTGAGCAAAGTCTTACCCTTCTGTTGTAATTCTTTGTCCGAACTGGCTTTCAACTTATCAGCTACTTTGTACAGGTCGTTAGAGAATCCATCATTCTTATTATACGTATGTGCCTTGGTAGTCAAATCAATTACTTCATCAAGTAATTGTATATCCTTTTCATTGGATACGTCATCTTTTAATGCGAGTAATTTTGAAAGTTTAGCATCTAGTTGCTGCCTCTCTTTCGGAGAAATGCCCCTCAGCACCATCTTTTTGAAATCTTTGATGGGCATGGTGATCTGTTTCAGTATTGAGAGTGAAAGTGGAGAAAGTTGGTTGAGTAGGTATGAGGAGGTATATACCGTTGTATCATCATCAGTTAACCTCTAATCCAAACGTATATGTATCAATCACATACACATAAGCTGTCGCCGCCAATGATATATCTCCTTCTATATTTAGTATACAATGTCATCCTATCACCGCCAATCATATAATTCACATATGAGAAACAACCTCCTCTCAATCATATCACAGAAGATACCTCCTCTAATCAGAATCATATATAACAACAAATCAAATAGAACTTACTTGGGTGGACGATTGTAATATAAGAGAGTGGTTGATAGCGTTGTGAAGGATATTGTGTTATCCGAATGTAACTTTTTTGAGCAAAGAGATGGTGCATGTGAGTTGTCGTGGTTCAAGGTACACATTATAGTATCAAAACATAATGACAAACTGTAGCGTGTTGCCGCCGCAGATATATCTCCTCTTTCATATTCTACCACGTCTAAATACAGTGTACATTATTCATATTCATACCGTCAATACATAACATAATGCTGCTGTTTGCATGTTGAACACATGATATGATCAAAAAGTACACATACTTGTGCACTTTTTCTCAAATACCCTGCCGCTGTCGCTACCACTGCCACTGCTCATTATAATAGACTCCTCTACAATATCAATTGCAAACAACACAGCAAACTGTGTTGTACTGCTCGATCATTATCACATGCACCGTCTATCTTCTCCAATCAAGCCGCCGAGAGTAGAAGGAGATACGTCTCATCTATATAACGCCTTCTCACACACACACAGCAATAGAACTTACATGGGTAGACGATAATAGTATACAGGATGAATAGCTGATAGCGTTGTGTAGGATGTTGTGTTTATTCTGATGTGAGATTTATGAGCACAAGATGGTGAATGTGTTGTGTTGCAGAAATGAGATTTGAATAGTCGTGTTTCAAGCTAACTTAGTAAAAAAACAATTTACTTAGTAATTGTACGTAGATAGAGAGGTCGTGTACGCATTGCAACAAAGTCTTTCTTGTAACTCCGTCTACTCCGTCTCTTTTAAGCTTCTATCTGTAGGTCAGCCGTCTATCTCATCTCTAACCAAGCCGCTGTTACCTCAACACAGGAGATATCACGTCTATCTCATCTCTAACCAAGCCGCTGTTACCTCATCTCAGAAGATACCTCTGAATCTCTCTCCGCTGTTAGGATCAGGAATAGAAGGGGATACCTCTCAACATATCAATTCAGAAGATACTCATACCTGCTCGTCAATCCACACAAGATTTAGGTTTGTTCTCTCTTGTTACTTTTCAGCTTCATCTGTAGGTCAGCCATCTATTTCATCTCTAATGTTACCTCATCACAAGATACCTCCTGATAGAAAAAACAAATAACTTAACTCGTAACACAAAGGATAAGAGTAGACTGTTATCTGCTGGTAACAAATGAGCTTCTATCTTTAGGCACCTGTCTCTCTCCGTTGTTAGGATTAGAAGGGAGATACCTCTCATCTATACCACAAAAGATACTTTAAAGAGTGAGAGGTCGTGCTTGAAACTTACTGACTGACAACTTCTAATGAATATCATAAACAACAACTGGCTCCTCTGTTTGGACAGAAGGGACATACCACTAAGTATCACCTTCTACCTGTACTTATGCCAGCAGTCTATCTCAATCTCTCAAGCCGCTGTTAGAAGTAGATAGGTAGAAGATACCTCCATATACCGAGGATTGACCAGATGTTGAATGGAGAGTGTTAGTTTCTACTCTGATTCAAGGTTTGTCAGTGCACATTTTGTATTTAACTAATAATAATAATAAGTTTGACAATATTCTGTTAAGGCATTACTATGCAAAACACTTGTTACTGTATTTCCAACACATATTACATTCTTCTACCACAAACATACTCTCTGCCTATCGACGACCCCTGCGGATCTTGGCATCAAATTCCTCTCCCTCGCTATCACTACTACCATAGTTGAACTTTGCGGCAGGTTTGTTGGCGGTAGAAGCAGAAGGCTTGGAATCTGGCGCATCACCATCAGAGTCACTATCAGTATTACCACGAGCCATGGATGCGTCTTCAATAACTGTAGATGCTGATTCACCCTCCATCATAGCCCTCATTGCTCCTACAGTACCATCATCACGTGCCTGTAGAACCTCACCACTAACCTGTGCACGTAATGAACGTGCTACTTCATACATCATAACATTGATACGACCAGCAGTAGATAAAGCATAATGTTTAACTTGTAGTTCCTTTGAAAGTTCTCCAATGACATCCTCTTTCTTCTCAACTAACAAGCTTCTTTCAATATGGGTCTTGAGTTTACGCTGTGTTTCGTTAGATGCTTGTTTTGTGGCGCTGTAACCAATACAATCAGCAGTAATCAAGGAAGATTCCAATTGCTGAATAAATTCCAATATGGTAGTAACAATTAATTCATTAGCACCCAATCGAACTAGCGTCGATACCACTACCACTGGTTTAACCCCAGATTTAATTAGTAACACAAGTAGCTTTGCATGCCACTCTTGGAACTGAGTTGTATCCCTTGAAACTGATTGGGCATGGATAAAAACAATACTATCATTGATATTGTTCACGACCTTGATACCTGCCAAATTGGCAGTAACTTGACGACATGGTAGATTTTGTGCCCCACCCATATCACGTACTCCTTCTGACTCACCGATGCCTGCAGAGTTCATTATTAAAGATCCAGATCCGATGGCGGGTGACCTCCGTGTATAAGAGACTGCGTTTGGGCGTGCCAGATGGGGTAACTTACCTGGAATCTGACGTACTCTCTCAATTTCCTCACTAACAATACGCCTTAACTCAACTTCACCCTCAGCCAATTTGTCTCTTTGATTGTTCAATCTTGTATGCAAGCCAGCAGTTGGTATATCATTAGTGCTGTTAACATATCCACTCTTGACAAGCTCACGTATCATTTCACCTGTTTCATCTTCTGAATCCAATCCGTCACGATATTTCTTGGCCAAGGCATTTGTTTTCTTTTGGTTCTTTTTGTCCTCGGTTGTTACCTCATCATCATAATTAATTGCAACATTTCTGCGTGTTCCTTCCACATCATCAATATTATTCTTGCAATCATATTCAAATTTACGAAACCTCTTGACTCCATCTTTAATAAACATACTATCCATGGCCATCAATTCACAACTAGTAATTGCTTTACTACTATCCTCCTTGCTTCTGTCAGCTACTAAACCACCAATGATAGTCTCAATCCAACCAATATCATCGGGATTTTCTGTGTAACGTACACTGTTCCTTGCAAGTACAATAACATCATGACCTGTCAATGCATCATGTTCCTTAATGGTTGTAAATAAATCATCTAAACCAAAATTATTATGTGGCTCTTGACGTCTTCCATCTAATGATATAAATGCGGGAAATACCTCATAACTTTGACCACTAGCTTCCCCCCATAAATTCAACAGAAATACCCCAATCAAACATACAATAATCTGGCCCAATCCATCATTATAGTCTAATGTTTCTGGTGTAATTCGAATAACAATTAATACAATAGTTGAATTTTTTTTAGTTGCCCTCCATGCATTAATCTCTTCCGGTGTCATCATTTCCAGACTGCGCTCAGTATGCTCAGTCAGAAAATCCGCCAAAGAAGGTGCTTCACCATCTGGTATAGTTTCACCAGCATTACCAATTAATGTCGGTACAATGTTAAAATCATCTAGCGACATATTATCATCATCATCATCATAGTCGCTGTCACTATCTGTACTAGATTTCATATTGAATTCCCTTACCGTTGATTCCGACGTATCCTCACGGGAACGGGATGGATCATTAGATGATCGATTACTACGTTGTTGTTGTTCCTTATTTGACATCACACCAGCATCTTTATTGGTTGTGGTAGTATTATTGTTGTCATTACTCGATGATGATGCCGCCGCCGCCGACTGTTTCTTTGCAAAAAATGAGAAGAGATTCTTCTGTTTAGGCGGAGGATTAGTAGATTTGGCCATTGTTTAATTAATATATCAAGGACAGAGAAAGTTATCTGCTGGTTGCAAAGTTTAGACCCTATATCTACCCAATTCTACTCTCATAATAGGTTAGTTTCTCTGTCACTAGAGTCACTAACATATACTTACTAAGAGTCTTCATCACTAACTCCTTCTACAATACATATTAATGTTATGAACATACCATCAAAGATCTGAGGCCCTTGCTGTTCATCTTTCCGGCAAAACAATTACTATAAAACAACGGGCCTATGTACCAACAATACACCAAGTGCCTTCTATCGGAGTGTTGCAACAAATTATGTTAGTACACGTATTCGAATGGCCGAGTCTTCACAGCAGACAAATAATAATGGTGATATTCATACCAAATTCATAACAACACTGCATAGAATTGTATCAAATCCAAGTACTGATAAGGCCATATTATTCCATTGTGGTTCTCTTCATTTATACGAGTTTTCGGATTAATAATAGTGATGATGATATTGATGAAGAAGAGAATGGTAATAGTGATGATGATTCTTCTTCTTCTCAGAAGAAGAAGAATCGCTAAAGGAGATGTTGACATTTTTCTACAGATATCTCCTATGTCACAAGGATTAATAGATGGATTCTCTACACTTGGTATTGGGCAAGATCAAGTTGATATGATTGGAAGTTACATAGGAAATGTTGGATTATGTGAAAACGATCTAGAGTTGTTTGTGTCTGACGTCATGGGTGAAGATGGAGCGATCACTGCTCCTAATGAAACACAATTTGTTTATGCGGTTAGTAAAAGGGCTGTTTCTTTTATTCTTGGTGTAGAAGATGATTATCGTAATCGAGGGACCTTTGGTGATGTTATTTGGCCTCGGAGTAGCCAGTTCATCATGCTGGACACCCGAGCGGATCTTTTAGGTGGATTACTGGATTTTGATATGTCTGTGGTTGCCTGCTCGTATGATGGAGTATCTGTTCGTGTTGCTCCTCGAGCCTTGTTGAGTCTAATGACAAATTGCAACTTTGTGACCCCCTTTTGTTTTGAAGGTAAGAGAAGATACATGTGTGGCATATAACTCTACATTTCTGACAAATATCGGTCCTGTATTCTCTCATTTCTCTTTCTCTGATACATATACACGGAAACTTTAAAGAGCATCGGAATAAGCGACGTGTGACCAAGTATGCTAACCGAGGCTTTAAGCCTTTTCTTGTTGATCCACAAGACAATAGAGAGAAACAGAATGTATTAGAATGTGATCCAAATATTTGGGGGGAACAATTCCTTCCAACACATGTGAGTTCTTATTACAGCACTAATTGGGAGGCTAGAGAAGAAATCGAAAGGATCCAAGAAGAAAGACTGCAGAATGCAAGGCTTATGTTTTGCTGTTGTCCTCCAATCGGAGAAGGGTACTTGGGGTATACGATGAAGATGTTTGAAAAAAGTGAAGGAGATGCAGTAAACTTCTACAAGGATAGGTTTAATTGGAGTGAGGAAGATCTAATTGCTGTCAATCAAATTGACCCGTACCTGAGAGTAGCATGCAAAACATGCAGGGTCGAGTACAACCTAATTCGTGTTATAATGGCAAGGTATCCTGAACTTATGAGAGAATAGTAAGTCAACACTGAATGTGTCTGTGATGCGTATCATACCTGGATCAATGTAAACTCACAAGATATCACCTATGTAAAATCACAGTGATCTTGAAGATGATAACCTTCGAGGTCAGTTTTCATACTCCCATTCCAATCAAGCAGCTAATTACGTCCGGTATGAACCGAGCTTTTACGGTGGCGGTGTCTTTAACAGTACATTCGTAAGAAACTATGCACGGCCAGCTGTACAAATCTTGTCCATGATGCACTCGCAATCACGTTGGGAGATCAGTGCTTACATTATGAAGCATGGCTCTCCTACTGGATACAATAAACGTTTTGTCTATGGTTCGGATCTTGTTGATACGATCCGAAAGGCTCAAAGGACGCCTCTCCAACAAGCAGCAAGGCCACCTATCGGCTTAAACCCTGAGAGATTTGTTGAATGGTGCAAACAGTGCCACAAGTGGCTACTTGGTAACCGATACAGTGTAAAAGATTGCCAGAACTGCAATGGAAGCTGAAGATTTTTTTTAGAAAGTTGTGTGTTTTAGAATTAGAAGTAAGTTAAGTTATAATATGTAGCTTCTTAAGTTAGCTTCTTAAGCTACACATATGTTCATGCTAGCAAGATACTAGTTCGTATAGAATAGCCATTTCCAAGCTGTCTAATATGATGCTCAGTCTTGTCAGTTCTGTGCAATAACCTTGATCCACTACTGTGTTGGCCATCATCCCCGGCCTCATTCATTGTTGATGAAGTCACTATAGGATCTTGCAAATAAGCAGCAAACAACTCAAACTCTTCATCATCTAACATTCTCCCGTCCACTTCTTCTTCTCTATCTTCTGTTCTCCTATCTCCTCCTGCTGCTGCATTCCGTAATCGCTCTACCTTTACATTCTCATTGACATTACCATACATCAGTTCCAAGGCTTCAAAGTTGAGTGTATCAGGATGCATATTATTCTCCGGTCGTTCTGTATAATCCATACAATTACCAAGATCCTTATTATGAAAGTTCTCGTCGGTGTGGCCCAAACCCAATCCATGTCCTAACTCATGACACATTGTATACTGTTTCTGTGCACGATTCGTACCCTCTAGGTAATAATCATTCATCTTTGCTAAACTTGTAATGATGTATTCATCTTGTAATAGTATTTGATTCACACCACGCCAATCAGTTGGACCGTAGTTGGCATTACATACCTTCATTGCACGCCGAACAGCACGACATTCAGGATCCCATGTCATGGAACGTATCTTCAGTGTTACTGCGTCAGGTGTGCCACTATCCCATTCGTATATTGATGATTTTAGATAATCGTGCCAATCACTACCAGCTTGAAGATTATTTAATACCTGTAATGACAAGCCAGTATTTGGATCTTGAGTACTTAGTGGTTTCCACAAATTGTTATCTCCGACAGAACCCAATGAAGGATCAGACTCAGGGTAGCCCGGCAACCAAGAAGCAGGATCAAGTGGATCAGCACCCTTTCCACTAAAGAGTGTAATATACAGAATAAATACTACACATATAACAATTATTGCAATGATAATTCGTGTAGCATAATGTAATGCCTTGCCTCTACAATCATTTGAACTTGGTGGTGGAGGTGATCTTTTACTATTACTCGGTGTACTACTCCGTCCTCTTGTTTGAGATGTGGTTTTATCTTGGGGTAAAGTGATAAAGTCAGCAGAGACGCGATTTTGCTGCTGTAGTAGTTGAGCGTTTACCAAACTTGTTGCAAGCTCTGCGTCACGTAATTCCTGATCAAGTTTCCGTGCTACCTTTTCATCGTATGTTGTATCTGCTTGTATAAACACGGGAGATGATCGAGGTGAGCTACGAGGGGTGGATGATGGCGATGTTCGGGGTGTACTGTTTTGTTTCTTCTTTTGTGGTGAAGGAGTACTACTGACAACTGTGTCAGGTGTAGACTTTATATTATTATTTCTACTCTTCTTTTTTGTAGGTGTACGATTACTTTTTGATGCACCATGATTACTATTGTTAGTACCTCGTGTGGATGATATTGGAGGAGCTGATGCCGTAGGAGGTCGCATTATATTATTTGACCTCACGTCGATATTGTTGTTGGAGGCGACGTGCAATCTCCTCGTCACTGTTGATGGTCATATCTTATGTTTATATGTTTGAAGTATAGTATCTTTTGTGGATATAGTATTGTTCAACAACTGATATCGTATGCATGTATACCAAAAGCGGCGTAGATTTTATGCTAATATATTTTTTAGAGCTGATAAGAAATAATACAACAATGCGGGTCCGCCAATTCAATATCAAATCAAAGCCGCATGAATATAAGGTGCATCAAGAAATAAATCGTATGTGTCACGATTGATCTGTTTGTGTTGTTCAATTGCTGTAGAGTGTTGGTAGGTATACCCAAGCCGATCCAATCTATGCCAATATATCAGCAGGTAATAGTACACAGTATGAGGAGAGTAGGGGTGACTATGTGGTCATACAGCTCTTGTAGTAGCACACTCATCTCAAGTTGTCAGTTCACTCTCACATTTAGATTTTTGGTGCGACATGAACGAGAAAGATATTGGCACACGAATTGCAAATTTCAATCACAAATGAAGAGGCTGATTTGGTAGGTATGGTATGATGAAGATATCTCCTCCCCATACATACCGATACTATATGGTCAGACTAAGCTGAGTGGCATATATTATAACTTCTTTCCTCATAATATATAATACATTCCGCTACCATTATGATACAATCCAGATTACTAATCACTGCAGCCGTCCTTCTTCATTCATTTTCATGCATATATGCACAAAAAGGTGGCAACTTGTCAAATTGCAAAAATGGTTGCAACCTTGGTGAAACATGTGTGGGTAACCCCTTCTCTCAACCTGTCAATGACGATGACTGCAAAACATGTGCAGCTGGAAGATATTGTAAGTATTGTATCTACTGTTCCTCCTTTGATGTGGACTAGTTCTTGAGCTTACTAACTCGTCTTCTAATACCTGTAATTACCAAATCAAAGGGTGGCCATGTAACTTCGAAACACTCTGTTTCTGTCATAGTATTGAGGAAGGAGCGCCTCGAGTGCCTCCAGCTCCTAAGTCGGGTCTCAGAGTTAATGAAGAGTTAAATCCATGCAAAGATATATTGACACAAGATGTGTTCAGCTTACTCGTATCACCTACAACTGATGAGGCAAAGGCATTATATACATATGATGGACTATGCAATGCAATTAGTCAGTATAATGATAATCACAAAGAGAAGTTTGGAAACATGGGCAGTGAAGAGCAAATGCGAGCGGAGATAGCGGCCTTCTTGGCACATACAGCAATTGATACTAAACGCTATTCTGCAGTACGTGAAGACATGCATTGTCTAAATCCATTGACTGGTAGTGATGGCAAAGTATACTGTCAACCATGTAAAGAAGAGCATTATGATGCAGATACCAAGACATGTTCCCAGAGTTATTTTGCTACGGAAAACAGTTACAAAGAATACTGTGATGTTACTCGACAAGCACCTCAGGGATGCTCTTGTAATAAAGAACAAATAGTACAGACAAGTAATGGATATATGCCAGCATCAGAAGCATATTTTGCACGTGGAGCATTAAGTACAAGTTGGAATTATGATTACTATGGCGCTTCGCAATCTCTCATGGGTAATCCAAACATGCTTTGTGACAATCCCGATCTTGTATCAACTAACCCACAACTTGCATGGGGCGTCGGTATCTACAAATGGATGGAGAAGATGCAGCATGGTACGACGGGATCTACAGCACATAAACAAGCATTGAAAGGCAACTTTGGTGGCACTGTCAAGGTATTGAACGGATCATTGGAATGCCCTGCGAATATATGGTCAAGTGCAGCTCATGTCGAAATGATAAAGAATCGAGTAGCGGAAGTATGCAAGACGGGAAGCGCCCTTGGAGTATATCTTGAGATGGATCAATGTAGTACTAGATCAGATTGTCTAGAATGCGAAGGGCTTAAAGACATCTTTGAATCATGTCAAGAAGATGGATCTTGTCCACATTGTCCGACGTGGACACAGTTTGTGCGATCATCAGCACCTACAGTTACTCCGATTCGAGTTGAATCTCCACAATTTGATGACTGGGCAAAGAACTATGGCTCTCGGAATTCAGCTTATATTGGTACTTCATCTTCATATTGGAAACATATAGTATCTTTAGGATGTCTGCTTGTGTTGACAAGAAGCCAACTGCAGTCATGAATGTACTTAATTATGAATACAAAAACAACTCATGCAATTATATTATAGCATTCTTAGACAAATCATTTATGCTAATTCTATTGAGATTTCATTTGTTAATCGCTGAAGCAACCGATTCTTACTCATCTCTGGCAATATGTATTTGCTAACAAGATCTTTTCCCTCAAAGCCAAGTGTAGACTTGCCAACAGATAGGAAGGATTGGATTCCTGGTGTATCATCCACCATTGCAGTTTGATCGTCAAGCAAAATATCTACCAAGAATCGTAATGCATCGCCATCTCCTGACGTTACTAAACATCGTGCATAATATCGCATCCAAGTTTGAAACTCTGAGGCAGATCCTAGAGCAATTGAACATGCGAGTCTATCCTCACAGTGTGACCTTGTTATAATCTGTTGAGGAGAAGTATTGCTACTATTATCAGAAGATGATGCAAGTTTTTGATACATCTGCTTAGCGGAGGCCATAGAAGGAGCACTTGACTTGATAATTCCATCCATTTTGGCAAGTATCCCAACCTTGTCAGAATCACTAGGTTGTGCCTGAGGTGCCAAAGAAGAGTAAAAGTCTGACATGACAAAGTTGTTGGAATCACAAACACGCATCCAGAGTTCCATGTCACGGTTGTAAACAAACCCTTGAAGTGAACGTCCACCTGAGGATTTCAGTGGCAGTACAAGTATCAACATCAACTGATTAGAATCGGTGATTTGAATACGAGCCATTGTTGGTTGTACTGCTGACGAGTTGGAGCGTTGTTGATGATTGAAGGATAAATGCATGTGTTGCATAGCAGGGACGACACTTCCCTTGTAGTTCAGCTTTGGTGTTCCGGAAGATATCGTGTAGACTGCAAAACTACCATCCGATGTAACCACCACAATTTCACAAGATGTGTCGTTGTCCTCATCAGTCGAAGATGAGCTGTTACTTATACTGATTTCAACCACTGGTGAACCCAAAATGAAGGGAGGGAATGCTCGGTATGCTTTGAAACTAGTCCATCCCAATGTGGGAGAGGTTCCAAAGAGATATAAACAACCATCAGATGTTCCAACAGCCATTAGCTGTTGATTTGCTGTCAAGGCAGTGGCCTTCGAACGAATAATAATATCCTTCCACTGTTTCGTGCCACCTCGACTAATGGTGAGGGCAAATGAAGGTACTCCTCCAGTCGTAGAGTTTGTACAATCAGCAATGATTTTGTTGCTATTGTTGTCTTGGGGTGTCAGAATCGATGAAGAAGTAGATGACTTGGATGTCAACTCAACAGAGAGAATCTTGCTTGTGCTAAATGGGATCTTCACAGCTGATCCAACAATGTTATTGGGAGCAGTTGCATAATGAGTTTCAGATGAAGATGGAGTAGGATGATTTCCTCCAGAACCCCCGGTACTACCATTAGAGTTGGCATTCATGGCATTCTGAAGCGGATCAGACGATGAATCATTACTCGTCTTCTGTCTCTTATCGCTTCCCGATTGAGCATCCTCATCAAAAATATTTGTAACAGCTCCACCGCCAACACTCATTAGGACTGGACGAATACGCTTCTTCCCTCCTTTGGAAGTCTCCATCTGCTTGTCCTTGATATTACCACTGTTATTAGCTGCACCCTCTGTAGCTGCAGCTTGTGTTTGATTAGATGGTGCTCCCTCTTTGTCTGGGGCAACCTTATTTGACTCTCCACTTTCTTCTCCCTTATTTGCCTCTGCCTCCATCTCCATGGTGAGTTGTAATGGATTCTCCAATAGCATAGGGCCTGCATCATCAACCAATCGCTTAGGTCGGCGTTGCTTCTTACCAGGAGAAAAGCAATAACTTCCCACGAAATCATCAATACCGTACTTTAATCTGAATATACTTCTTGTCTTCTCACTCGATAGTATTGACCCACCTCCAACTTCCGACGGTACGGAGAAGTGTAGTGCAACAATGTATCCATCGAGTAGCGAGACGAACAATACCAATGAATCTTCACCCGTCGGTCGACGGGCAACACCCCATGAAATGTCAGTCACTGTACATTTACTTTCTGAACATTGCATTTTGAATAATGGTCGTGTCGCCTTTGTAGACCATATAGTGACAAAGCCACGCTTATCACCCAAGGCTACTAGTGTTGCATAATCTGATACTTCGTCCGGGTCATCACTATCCGAATCTTCATTGGGTAGAGAGAAGAATACAGGACAGTGACGGCTTGCGACGACTGGCTGTTTATGTCCAACCAAGTTTGCACCTCCGCTCCTACTCTCTCCGTCCTTACCATCACGAGGACCAGATGCAGCCCATCCATCACGAGCAATACAGGCTGCTATATTCTTTCCTCGTAGCGATGCATTGGTACCACAAACATGTGTCCCATCAGGTGCAAATGATATCCGACGAAAGAGTGATAAACTTGCCAATTCACCTGGATCATCTTCCTCTATTTCATCCACACGAGGACTATTGCCACCACTACCTCGTTTGCGCTTTTTAGAGCGGAAGATACCAGACGATGAGTCAATTCTAGCTTCCAATCCCCAATCATCAAATGCTCTCCATATACAAATGGCAGGATCATCGCCTGAACTTGCTACATACTTCCCAGCGGGGTCAAATGATACACCCTTGACTGTTGAAGTGTGAGTATCCCGTCCCAAAACTTTGAACGGATGAAGATTGTGTACATGTACCGATGAACTGTTGGAACCACTGAAACCCAATGGTCGTACTTGACTGCTGCTATTGTTGCCTTCTGTACTATCACTATTCAAGACATCAAATAATCTCCATACAATAATTGGATTACCAGAATCTAACGAACAGGTAACTAAGTGACTATCATCGGGAGCCCATGTCAATCCCACTACATCTAAATGATGTCCACGACAAATTGCTATACGATTCCAATGCTCAACATCTTCATCATTATTAGTTCCATTTGATGTTGATTTGGATCCATCGGCGCCTACTCCTACTAAATTTCCTTTGGCTAATGATGGTGTGTTTGATCGTTGATATATGTTCACATACGAGTCATCTCCGGCTGTTGCTAGGTATGTACCAGAGGATGAAAATCGTAGTGCAAGGACTGACCCTTCATGTGATGATATTGTTGATAGTAATTTATGTTGTTTATTTGATGGCTGGGTAGCAATTGAAGCACCCCCGGGACGTGAAGTTAATCTAGACAAGGGTGACATGGATGCACTCTCATTGTTATTACTTCTATCCATAAAATTGGTACTAGTTGTAAATGGATTCACAGCAGCAGTACTCTTTTGAGGAGTACCATCCTTCTTCTTTCGTACTAAACTACTCAAATCATTAACAGCCGCTTGTGGAGTTCCAGGAGGTTTTTGTTGTTGTTGTTGTGCAGCAGATTGTTTCTTTGGTGTATCCTCTGATGAACTAGATTCATAATCTTCACTTTGACTACTAACATAATTCCCACCCTCTGTAAATTTACTAGTTGGTCCTTTCTTCTTCTTACTTTGTTTACCTCCCTTACTCCTTTTTTTACTATTACTATTATTGTTAGTGTCATTTAATACACCATCAAATAGAGTAGACATGCTCCAGATTTTCACTGTGCCGTCTCCAGCTGCGGTTGCAAATCGTGTACCATCTGGATGTACATCAATTGAATACATTGGTGCACGTCCTGATCCTGTTCGTGTTGATGATAACAGTGACAATGCCGATTTAGCAGCTGATTGGTCTAAACTTTGTTGTGAAGTGTTTGAGATGGTATCATTATTTGATTTCATACCGCCCATACCGGGTAATGTTCGTGTACCATTATTATCGGATGATGAGAGATTGCCGTGGCTTACCCATAGTGGAATCTCTGCCAGTACCATTGTTTATAATTTATCCTATATCTAATTTGTGTCTTTGGTGGTTGAGTTTATTTTTTCGGTTGAGTATTAATTGCAATAAAGATACGATTATTATTCAGGTATCGAATAAAATCCTCTGAATATAAACAAAAATATATGTAATTAAGGCTTTGTATAGTAATGCCTTTAGTTATACATGTAAGTGCCGATAGTAATAGCCAACCAGTAAAGATTGAATGAGGTTGTTATCCTAGTGGCGGTTTGGGAATAAAGTTAGGGAGGGGAAGATCTTTTCATTTTAGTTGGCGGCAGTAGGTACAACAAATGCCGCTCCTCCTCTCCTTCTTCAATGCAATGAATTGGATATATGTGCTGCTCATCTTGTGCGTAGTCGGTCAGAAGATCATTGACACCAATGCTTTTATCTTCACACCTCAAACAATATCACAGAACACAAGATATGTTCATACATTGCAACTTACCAACAATAATGACGAAGAATATGATACTGATCCAAGAGATAATTTTGGTAGATCTCTTCGGGGTTTGCAATCGTCAGCACTCAAAACACAAATAGATGTAGGAGACACTGTCGTTTGCAAATTATCAATACCAAGTGAGTATACATATGTATGTGAATATTACATGTCTCTTTAATCTCATACATTTATTCCTTTCATATAAAGTTAGGGAGGGGAAGATCTTTTCATTTTAGTTGGCGGCAGTAGGTACAACAAATGCCGCTCCTCCTCTCCTTCTTCAATGCAATGAATTGGATATATGTGCTGCTCATCTTGTGCGTAGTCGGTCAGAAGATCATTGACACCAATGCTTTTATCTTCACACCTCAAACAATATCACAGAACACAAGATATGTTCATACATTGCAACTTACCAACAATAATGACGAAGAATATGATACTGATCCAAGAGATAATTTTGGTAGATCTCTTCGGGGTTTGCAATCGTCAGCACTCAAAACACAAATAGATGTAGGAGACACTGTCGTTTGCAAATTATCAATACCAAGTGAGTATACATATGTATGTGAATATTACATGTCTCTTTAATCTCATACATTTATTCCTTTCATATATAAGATGCGGGTATATATGCGGATGCATCGTACGAAGTAAAAAGTATATACACACAATCATTTGATGACGAGACACAACAAGTCATAAAAAAACCATTGGATAGCCTAGATGATTATGATACAAACTCAGACTCAGACCAAAGCAAAGTATACATGACACTATACAATCCACAATATCATACAGACGGTAGTCCAGTAGTTGTTACTCCGGAAGAAGTAGGATTGATAACAGTTCGTGAAGAAATAGGTAATGCAGCTTGGTTGGCAGTTCCAGGAAAGTCTGCGTTAGTATTGTTTCATGATGTGAATTCATGTGTTCTGTATGAGTATTTAAGATTTGGGTGCTTCATTTGGCCTTTCTGTATCTTCATTTGATTGCCTTGCCTTTGCAAGCCGTATGCACTAACTTGAGTAACTATCGTCTCTATTGATCTTCATAAACCGCTAAACGCGCCAGGCTTCTTTTGGATATTTGTTTGCGCTAGTTTCTTCAATACATATCATGAGCGTACGGGTGGTAGCTTTGGCGATGCTATGATGGGTAGATAGTTGGTATACAAAGGAACAATACACTACTAATATTACATCATTATCTTAATTACATTTCACCAACGGAGTACAATTACAGTTCACTGACAAGTGGAAGACTAGACTTTGGATATAACGGCTCTTTGGGTTCTGTTGCAAACTCACTTCCCCAACTAGAAGGAACGGACGGCTCATCTTCTTCTTCCACAAATTGATTCCAAAAGACCTCATCATCCTGCTTCTTATTCTCTTGAAAGTTTGGTTTCGGAGCATTTGGCACTGACGCATCTACAAAGTTTTTAATCTCTTCAACTCTTTTTATTTTCAATGTACGATCTTCATTGCTAGACATGACCTTCTTCAATTGATGAGCACTATCATGAGTAACATCTGCTTCCATAGCATACCTCAAGTAGTCACGGCCAATGTTATCCTGTCCATCAAGGTAGAACGCAGCAGAGAGGAATACATATGCATCAATCTCCGATCCGAGCCTAACATAACTTTCAAAGAAGTACTTGAAAACATCTTGCAAATCATAGACCTCACTGTTATGTCCAATTGAATGCAATGTAATTGCTCTCCAAAAGTAGACTGTGGCATTACCATACTCTTGTTGTTTGAACAAACGTTTCCCTTCTGCCAGATTAGTAGGCCCGTAGTCGATGTTATGTTCAATTGCTTGTTCATCTGCATAAGATGTAAGGAATGACGATGATCCCCATATCAGGAGAACGATTAGTATACATGATAGAACTAGGAATAGTCTACCTCCATTTCGTTTGCGCTTTTCATTGTAGTCGTTTTGATCAAGCTGTAAAAGAGCCTTGTCAATATCATCGAGAGTACATGATCTCCAACTCCAACCATTGCCATGTTTGTTGAATAACCAGTGCACGCTTTTACAGAATCGCTTCCACATGATGATAAGTAGTATAATATACAATGTAGTTATGCTCAATGAGATGTGAGATGAGGCAATAGGGCATAGGTTTGAGAAGGCAGTACTTGATGGAGAGCGATCTCGCTTTACTGCCCCGGTATCCTAGCCAACTCTCATAATTTTTCTTCATAATTTCATTCTTTGAAACCAACAAACCAAACCAAATCAGCCTCTCCTCTATTGCAATAGGTAGGTATAGCTACTACAAACAAATACAATATAAACAATGGGAGTCGACGCTGTAGACGCATCTAATTCTTGCATTCCACCATCAATTCCACTAACACATCAATGTGTACCATTGCCAACCTCGTCACGTGGTGAGCCTCTCTTCCTCGATGGTAATGTTGGTCGTTTATCTGAGAATGATGAAAGTAAAGTACCATGTGTAATGTATGCGTGGGGCAAGTTAATTGTTGTACGTGAAATTGATATTAGTAGTGGTAGTAATAGTGATACTTTTTCGACATCGGCAAAGAATATAGGCCCTTCTGGAGCGCCCTCTACCAATGGATTCATCTATCGTGGCCATTCTGCACCTGTAACTGCTGCAAAGTTTAATCCAGCCGGTACCTACGTTGCCTCGGGTGATTCTCGTGGCAAGTTACGTGTATGGGCCTACGATCATGAGGAACATTTACCAAAATTAGAAGTCCAATTACTTGCGGGGCCAATTAAAGATATATCATGGGATTTTGAAGGTAAGCGTATAGTAGTTGTTGGAGATGGATGTCAAAGTCCTGAAAGTGCCAAGGTAATACAATGGGATACAGGTGTAAAATGTGGTGATTTAGGTGCACATTCACGGAAGAAAAGTAGTTCCTGTGCATTTAAGCCCTCACGGCCGATGAGAATTGCAACGGGTGGTAGTGAAGATGCATCGATCTTCTTTCATAAAGGGCCGCCATTCCAACGTATTGTTGGTGATGGTGTTGTTAGTGAAAAGTGCCATGATCGGGGTGCAGTACATTGCTTACGTTATAATAGCGATGGATCAATGTTGGCAAGTGTGGGTACTGACGGAAGTGTCTGTTTCTATGAAGGTAAAGGTATGGCATTGATTAAGAAATGTGAAAAGGTACACAAGTCTAGTATCTTTTCATGTGCATGGAATTCAAGTGGTACACATTTATTAACATGTGGTGCTGATGGGTATGCTCGTTTGATAGATGCAGCATCTGGAGAGATAGTGCACGAATGGGATGTTGCCTCTGTTCAACAAGAATGGGTAGTTGTGCAAGGTGGTGCAACAAAGGCCGAGAAGGTACCAGTTGGTGCCATGCAGTTGGGATGTGCTTTCATCAAAAGTGATGTTCCCATATCGATTGGATTCAATGGTCAAATTGCTGTGCTTCCATTACCATCATCAGTAGGCGTTGCTTCCACTGCCAATAGTTTAGAGAAGTCATTAGTCATTACTGGACATCAAGCACCCATCAGTGCAATGTCATTTGGTACTGCCGGACCTAACACAATTTACACTGCAGATACCGATGGTGTTATAGTTGAATGGGATGGAGCAACTGGTAAAGCAAAGGGCCGTGTTTCAAATGCAAATGAAGATGATGCAGATCTTAGTGGGAAAGTTCATGGCGGAGCAACTGTCACGTCTCTTGCATTCGCTAATGGCACTCTATACAGCTCTGGTTGGGATGATTTTGTAAGAACTACTCAAGGACAGATATGTAATGAAAAGTTGAAGATGGAAGCACAGCCCAATTCGTTGACAGTGGGCAATTCTCTTGTTGTGGTATCTACTGTTGAGGGATTGGTATTGATCAAAGATAAAGAGATTGTTTCTTCAGAGGTGATCAAGCTTCCATACACTGTCACAGCAATTCATCTATCGATAGATGATTCCACATTATATGTCGGAGGAGATGATTGTAATATTTATGTCTACAGTGTATCTTCAAGCAACACATTGAATGAATCACATGTGATCAAGGGTGGGCATCTCAAATCAGTTCAGTCTATTGCACTCTCACCTGATGGTTTACAGCTCGCTGCTGCTGATACTCGAGATGTATGCATCTACTCGACATCAGATTACTCGAATGTAGTTTCTAAAGGAAGATGGTGCTTTCACACTCAACGGATTGGTTGTTTGGCGTGGTCACCAGATGGTTCTGTTCTTGCTAGCGGTGGTAATGATGATAACATTTTCTTATGGTGTCCAGCAAAGAAGACGAAGAGAATCAACTATAAATTTGTTCATCGAGGAGGTGTCACTGGGTTGAGCTTTGTTGGCAGTAATGAAAGTAAAGGAGGAGGTGATTGGATGTTAGTTTCAGCGGGTGCTGATGGCTGTTTGAATTGGTACAATGTCGAAGAGGATGCAAAGACAAAGTTTGGGTTTTGAGGAATAGCTTATTATCAAACGGAGAGTACGAAGACTTGAAAGCCTAATGTTAAGCATCTAGTTTTTAGATTGCAGTGTAGTTGATACATCTCCTTACTACACTTACTCCTTTTACCACCACTTGTAGTAGTAAAAGTCATCAGCAGAAAGATGACCGAGAAACCTTTTCACCCGCGAAGCGGGATCTGTTTCCTCACCACTCTCCTTCAACTTTCTTTAGCTTTAGTACCTTTCCCTTTCCCCATTCTTCGGCCTCTGCTTCCCAGAAATCATTATTGACATTGTATTGCGCTACAATCTTGTCATATTGATCATAATATACTTTTTGTTCGTCTTCACTTAGTGCCTTCCACATTGTACCTACCTTTTTGCTTTCATAAGATGTATGTAAGATCATTACTTGCAAGTGATTGACATATAACACACACATACACATACACATGCACTTACTTGTCTTTAGTTGTAAACTTTCCATTTTGTTCAAACATTTGACGTTTCATAATCCGATGATATTCAGAATATACAGATCTATCACTGTCCTACACAGTACAAGAGTTTAAATCCTAATTAAACCATGTATATCTAATCGGTATCTACTTTATCTAATCAAACATATATGCACAGCATGTTCACTGTTCAGGTCGTATTCGTATATTTTCGTTGTGGTAATACACCTCTATCACACTCTTTATGTACACCTTTTCACTCCTTCAATATTCTCCATCGTTGCCAGGATAACCGTAGTCACCACCTGGCAGAGGCATTCTCAATACACCCCTCTTGTACTTTTCAACTGGAATACCATCCACAATACCCAATCCATTACTACAACATATCTTCTTGAAACCCACATCACAACATACCTGTGGTCGTTCACAATCAAAGTTACTCTCGCATCCATTCTTCAATGCTCCGCCGAATAAATTTTGTATGAAATTACCCTTGTCAGTCTTTTCCTTGGCATTCTGGGCATTCTGAGCGAATTGCTCGGCTAGATATGTTGCCTTCTTCTTGTTTACTTCGTCCATTGCTCGGACTTCTTTCTCAATGGCAATGAATTCCTCGGGTGTCAAGGCTGGTAGGCCAAACTTTTTTCTTGAATCATTTTTCCTCTGGAATGCCTCGCTGTCATATGACAAACGAGATGACTCGGGAAGTTGCATAGCTTGTTCATTTGGATTGGATTGGAATAGTGACGTTGAGCTTCTTTGAGTAAGAGGATTCCAAGTCTGGAACTTGACATGCGTCATCTCATCCCATGTGAGTGCTTTATTATCCTTCTCTGCTTTGAAGAAAACAGGCACTCCTTCGGGATCATGAGGAAGAGGACGCATCTCCGCCAAGGCTGCGAAAATACCATTCTCCGGCCTGACTGCTTGATCATTGATTAGGAGATGAGTCACCTTGTGTTCCGTAATGAGCCCAGACTCCCGATCAAGATGATACTCGGATATGCCGTCAACATGCAACTTGCGGTTAGAGCCGCCGTATATCATTTTGGGTATTAGTTCAACATTCCAGCTAACCCTGTGAAATGAGAGAGGGAAGATGAATTGTCAGAAGACTAAATACTAATGCAGATGTAAAGCATACCCAAGACAATACAGCTACAACCTACAACAAAACACACCCTACAACAAAAGTACAACTAATCAACGTACCTAATAGCTTTCCTCGCCCAATCATATGTCGCCCTAACACTAGTAACACCACTCTTCTCTTCACAATAGAACCAATTAACAACACCATGGATAAAACTAAATGCCAATTTATAATTATCCAATCCATGTAAACTAACACCGGTAGGATCAATTACTTCCAACTCATCATGATATATATCCCATGATGGATTCTTAGATAATAAGTTAGGATAATCGGATTTGAGTGTATCTACTGCTTTACCCAAGTTCATTTCGAATTCCTTTTGCGAGTCAACGATCATTGATAATGTTGTTGATGATATGTTATTTTCTATGTTATCGGTATTATCAATATCTGTATTTCTTTTTGTTATTGAGTCAGCACTTGGTCTATTCTTATTACTGCTACTATTACTGCTGCTTGATCGTGAATTACTTCGTGATCGTTTCGAGGTAAATTCCGATGCCTTCTGTTCTTCCGTTGTAGATGTTGCATATTGTTGGGTTAGGAATGATCGTGCTAATACTCGTCTTTTTACTTTGGATGAGAATATTCTAGGAGGTGCATTATTATAATTAGTTGTGGTGGTGGTAGTAAAGGCTAATGGTGGGGACGAATAAGCCACTGAGGAAAGTACAGCAAGGGAGGTTATAATTGTTGTTGTTGGAAGTTGCATCATTTTTCTTTTTTGAGTGTTCAGTTTTGTTGCAATGGTCAATATTTTGTTCATTAATATTTCTGTGTATACTCTTCTATATTTATCCATGAATATCTTCTCTTCTATCTGCTTGTAAGTATCATTGATTGTGAGTTGTTATGTTGAAGCCGTGCTTCGATTCAATCACAACGCCATCTTGCTTCTTCTTTGACATTTTTAGTAGTAGAAATTCACGTGGTGCATTCTTACTTACATCCGGTATCCCCGTTGCAAGAACAAATTATAGATGCAACAAAGTTGTGGCTATCAACTCTACGCGAGATCATGTACATAGCTATTGCTCGGCCTCTACATCATATCTCATAGGAGGACCACATATCGTTCTATCCGTAGTTCAGTTGTGTACAACAATTACAAGTATCTAACATCCCAGGACGATAGATCACAACATCTACCAAATAATATCCCAACTTCATCATAATCACTATTCAAAAGCATGGTATACTATTTAAAAACCCGATGTGGGGAATATACCATATACATGGGAAAAGATAAGGTATGTTTTATATCTCATGTGTTCTCACTACTCACTACATACGACGATTACCTGCATATCATATTATTGTGCACTTCTTTATTGTTCAACATCTTGTCATAATTCTGCACAATAAATGATATGCACTTACTTACACATTTATCATATCTTCTGATGTTTATATTACGATATGCACTGACACATACTCATCACAATATAACCTCTTCCGACTATTACACAAACACACAATATCAAGCATGAAAATGAAGAACTGATTCGCTACGGCTTGCCGGAAGATGTTTGGTTTCATGTAGATGATCTAAGCTCTGCTCATGTTTATTTACGATTGAAGCCTGAAATGACAATGGACGATATACCAAAGGATTGCATTACAGATTGTTGTAGCTTAGTAAAGGCCAATAGTATAGCAGGATGTAAGCAGGCTGCATCTTGGATAATCTATACTCGATGGAAGAACCTAAAGAAAGAACAAGGTTTTGCACCAGGTCAAGTTACCTACCATAGACCTGAGAATGTAAGACGATTAAAGATTGAAAAAAATAATCCTATCGTAAGACAGCTTGAGAAATCAAAGAGAGAAGTTACTGATACGGCAATATTGGCAAAGGAACAACAAGATCGATTACGAGAGATTCAACAAGAAAAGAAGGCAAAGTACAAAGCAGATGAGAAAGCTAGGAAGTTATTGGAACTTGAACGAAAGAAAGAGAAGGAAGCACGGTCTTATGATCGCATTATGCATGATGACAAGATGACCAGTAATGCCGAAATGGGCGCCACAGAGGATAGCACAGCAGCGGAGGACTATGAAGATGATTTTATGTAATGAATCATGTAAATCTAGCTTAGCCATTCTCTAGCCATCTAATTCTAGTTGTGCTCTCTCGTCTACTTTTCACTTACATCTTCCTAGCTGCCAATTGCACCTATTACAATGCTCTCCCTTCAAGAGAACTAGCAGAGCTTTTGGGAAGTGGCAAACGACTGTGCTGAGATGATGTCTTCTCCCACGAGATACGTGAAGGATACGCCAATTGAACATTAACTTTTGCCCTGTAAAAATCAATAACATTGGGGGGTTCACTTGGATTATCATTTTCTGATACTGACAAATACCACCACTTTTGATTATCCACTGTTCGTAACTCAATATAAAATTCAACATCTCTGTTGTTGTACCTTCCCATTGATGTATACCTATTCTTGTTATCACAAGTTCTATGATATGTACGATTAACACAACTTTGTCCTGCTTTACGAATGTTGATTAGAATTCCACTACACTCTTCCTCACTAGAATCATCTCGCATAGCATTATGTTTGACAAAGCCACCCATCATTTGATAACAGTCTTTGCACATGACGTGACCACAGGGTAACGCTACTACTTCTGTACATTCCTCCTCTCGGCAGATGGGACATTGAGCCGTGATACCGACTGAGATAAGGGTTAGAACATATCATTTAATATTAAGACGTCATGAACCACTTTTAAGAAAACAAAAAGAGACTTACATATTTCACGAACATCAAAGTCGCTAGTGCCACCATCCATTTCAATTCTATTTCCAAATATATCTGTTTTGGCACGGTGTTTACAATTACACGATGGGCATTTCAATGTATCAGGGGATGCTTCCGTCATGATGAAAAAAATATCAGATGGATGGAGGAGAATTTGTTGTTGTTATTGTTCACCACGCCGCCGGACGCCACACTTGTTGAATAATATTGATTGTAGGTATTATCACTGTCGAGGATTAATAATTATGAGAGCAAAGATTGATGCCGACAAAGAGAAAGAGCGTCCTATTTCGATTAGAATGATCGACATTGAATTGAGCGATGAATGTTGTTAGTTGTTTTAATGCCGAAAAAGTGAGAAAAGATACCTCTGGTCCACTTTGTTGTTATGTTAGGTATGTTATGTGTTGTTATTATGTTATATTAATAATATATTATGATAGATAACCTGAACGCGGCCTACACATTAGAAGAGGGATATTACATAGGCATATTCGTAGGGAAAAAGTACGCACAAAGGTTCATTCACCTACTTGCTTGGTGCATTAATAATAACAACCCAAAGGCCGGCTCCTATTGAATTGAAATAGAAAAGGCAACATCATGTCGGTTAGTAAACTCTCCATTGTGTTGGTTTTGATACCAGTAATAATTACCAGTATCATTGCAAATACAAAGAATCTCAAAACACAAGTAAATTATAATGCATACTATGATCATGATATACCAGGTGCATCTCAATACCACCCTCCTGAAGAATATGAAGAGTCAAAAGTTCATAGATCCATCTCCTCGATATCAACAACAAGAAGCAATACAAGTAGAGAATGTTTCAAAGCTCGTAAAGATACTGTACCTCCATCATTATATCACAAGTTACCCAAACCATATATAAATCTTGGCTGAAAGTCCGCGTTAGTATTGCTTCATCATTTGAACTCATGGTTTCAATATGAAGTCTCGTCGATTTTTGGCTATTCGTTTGACCTTACTTTGCCTTTATTTGATTGACTTTGCAACCCACATGTACTAACACAAGTTAATATATCCTCTCTTTCATCATCAAAACTTTGCAACGCGCATCTACTCGGCAGTTCCAAAGATGGGTACATCCTCATTGGATAGTTACTTTAAATGTGGTAACTTAACATCAAATCATTTTAGATGTGGTAAATCATCCAAATGTTCATCTTGTATGAAAGAATCAGTACAGGCCGGTTTGCCTCCATTGGCACTTTGTGGCGAAGCAGACATGTATGCACAGATAGATGATGCATTATACTTTCCACAAATTGAATTATTAGATGAAATAGTACACGGATATCCCAATGCTACATTCTTCTTAACATTCAGGTCAATGGAAAAGTGGTATCATAGTATAACACATTGGCCGCCACGAAAAAATGGACCATACATGAGAGATCGTATGATAAAATTCAATATAACAGGAAGTCCAACCTGTGGAGATGGAATTGAATATAACTATAGAGATTGCAATGGAAAAGATATTCCAGCAATTGAGGAGTTTAGTGATTGGTATTGCAATCATGTTCAACGTGTGAGAGATGTAGTATCACGAAATCCATCACATACTCTTGTAGAAGTTGATATAGAAGATCTAGAGATAGGACAGCGTATGGAAGATACATTTGGTATTGAAAAGAGTTGTTGGGGGCATGTTAATGCAAATGCTAATATACATCCTGAGTTGAACCAATCGGAAGTTATAATAAGTAAGTTTCAACAAAAACAGCAACGGAAAGAGAAGATGAATGCTACCATTGCAGATGATCAAGGAGAAGATGATGATGAGCAAGAAGAAGATACTAATGATAGTGATGAAGAAGATGATGATGGATTAGAGGCTTTCGATGAGGCTGATGATGATTACGCAACTAGTGAAGACACCAAAGATAGTAAAGAAGATGAAGATGTTGCATCATTTTTCAATCAAAAGTGTCTCAAAGCGAGAAGAGATACTGTGATGGAGTTTAACAACTTACCCAAACCTTACATTAATTTGGGTTTTCCTAAAATGGGTACATCTTCACTTCATTCCTTCTTCAAATGTGGTGGTCTTACATCTACACATTATTCATGTGGTAAGAAATCAGAAAAGTGTTCATTGTGCACAAAACACTCGGTAGAAGCTGGCCTGCCTCCTTTAGCACTATGTGGAGAGGCAGACATGTATGCCCAACTTGACAATGGCCAATACTTTCCACAGATTGAGTTGCTGGAGGAATTCATACATGGTCATCCAAATGCTACATTCTTCTTAACTTTTAGATCAATGGAAAAGTGGTATCAAAGTCTCAGAAACTGGCCACCCAGACAGCATGGTCCTCATATGAATAATCGTTTTAGGAAGCTTAACATTACAGGTCTTCCAGCAGGTCAAGGGAAGAATTTAGAAGAGCTGAGTGATTGGTATTGCAAGCATGTTGAGAGAGTTCGAGGTCTTGTAGCTCGACATCCATCACATACTCTTGTAGAGGTTGATATAGAAGACCCAGATGTAGGACAGCGTATGGAGGACATGTTTGGCATTGAAAAGAGTTGCTGGGGTCACAAGAATGCAAACGCTATCATGATGACAGAGAATATGACGCAACTTGGCATGGTTGAAATGCATAAGCATTACAAAGAAGGAGAAACTGCCGAGATGAAGGCTCAGAAGGAGGAGGAGAACCGGATAAAGAGAATTAAGCACCTTGAATCTTTGAGTCCAAGACGGATAAAGAGGCGGATGAAAAACGGCAGGTGGCCAGAGGAACTTGCACCGAAAGTACCATAGAGAGCTGAGACTAAAGGTGCATGTAGCTACAGAGTGCCTCTCGTTGTTAGTGATACACTAGCCATATTATATCTTATTAATCTAGAGAATTTTTCATTTCACCATTTTGTTGATTCCAATACAATACTTTACCTGGAGAGCTCGGGTCTTCAACCTTTACCCATTGATCACTTATGCTGGATGTCTGTGTTGTTGCAGGTGGTATATCTACTTTTCCTTCTTCCCGAGCTAGTCGGCTATTCTCCAGGTCAGAGCTCTTACTGTTTGCTTCGGCATCTTGTTGACGCATTCTTCTTTCAAGTTCTTCACCACCGCCTAAATTAGTGCGTGGTGATCTTCTTGGTGGTGGTCTAGTTTGCCGTCTTTGCTGTCTTGTAGAGGAAGACAGCGACGTATTAGGAGGTAATGTACTACCAACTTCTTTGGCCTTTGATTGTGGCGTCGGTGGTTGCCGTAATGTTTCGGTACCATCAAATCGTTTCTTCTTCGGCATATCAAACAGTGATGAGGTATTGATACCCTGAACATCACTCTCCTTATTACTACTACCATTTTCTTTACTGCTCCATTTTCTTCTTCCTCTATATCCATTTTTTCTTCTATCAAACATTCTCGATCCACCTGAGTTATTGTATGAGTCATAAAAGTTACCGGTAGCAACACGAACTTTTGATTCATCATTTGTACGGAATTGTTGGCCGTAGCATGCTTGACATAATACACCCCCACTGCTCTGCTGTACTTCTCCGCCTTTTGATATATCAATCGCTTCAGCTCGTTGTATCATATCGGGTGTTACTCGACATCCACACTTGTAACATAGAACTTCATCCTTCTTCTTCTTACCAGTAGTCTTTGCTACTTCCTTATCCTTTGCCAAACTCGTAGCCTCTTCTCTAGATAATGCCATATCTTCCATAATATCAATCTCTTTTAACAAATTACTCAATACCTCTTCATTATATTGATTAATTACCTCACGACGTTCTTTGGCTATTGGACTTTCAACATTATCATCATATAGTGATGATAATGACTTGCGAAATTCTGTCGATTGTTGTAGGTATGTTTGTTCCTCGGCGAATACTTGTTGATATAATGTCTCTGGATCTATCATTTGGTTTTTATTCTGTTGTTGTTGATCGGTAACTGCTTGATATAGCTGTTCTTCATCTGATAATTGTTGTTGTGTTTTGGATAGGTTATCATCTGTACTACTGTTATCATCATAAGAATAACTTGGTGGCGGTGAGAATAATCCTTGAACTGCAGATTGGTATGTTTTATTTTTAATCTTTTGTACTGGTTGTCTTTGCTGTTGATCTCCATTTGAGTTATTTATGTCGAGTGATCCATCTGAACGAAGTAGATTATCTTCAGCTGTTAAGTATGTTTCTTCATTGAGATATGGACCACTGTTTATATCTTCATTTATTGATTCATCCATACCATCACTTGGTGAAGATTGCAATAACATGAAATTTGATGACCTTCTCTGCTGCAATGATATAAATGCAAGCAGTGGCCTATCACTATGACTGTATCTAACCATGGCTACACAAGTAGGTTTGTCTTTGAAGAATGAACTCTAGAGTATGACTGAACTGCAATATATTGATACCTATAGATATCTATTATACTTCCCTTCTTCTCTGTCTCTTACTAGAGAAAGCAACTAAGGATACCGCTATGTGTATCCTAAGTCCTCAACTAATGAATATCGCAGTTATCAAACTATCGACGTACTACCATTAGAAAAGGCGTTAAAAACTGATTGAGTGATGGTACTGAGGATATACGAGGCGTTATATTGATACATAAGAGATCAAATAATATCACTTGCAATTTTTAAAAATTTGGTATGTCAAGATACCACCATTAATTGAAAGTTTGTTATGAGTACTAATATCCCATCTGACATTAGCAGCATTCTAGACGCATACATGTATCATTATTCTAATATAATAGTAAATCATCGAATCATCGTCATATATAGTTGAGAGTGCAACTATTAAGAATTTGCATGCTTTATGTCGGTATCCTTAAAATTTCTCCATGTGAAGTAGTGTTGGTTTGATAGTATTATACCTATTTATATGTCTTCATCTAAAGGCAACGGCGGTAAAGGCATTGGTCATTCGGGTCCAAGAGTAGTAGTTGGCGGTGGCGTACCAAACAACTCTCAAAGACTTGGTGCTTCAAATTCAACAACTAGAAATCTTGGTGTACCATCTCTCCCTGGTGGATTAGGAACACCACCACTAGTCAAATCCAAATTGGTATTACCTCCTGGTAGTAGTAGCAGTAGGTTAGGGCAATCTCAAGTTGCAAATCTTCCATATACTACTCAACAATTACAAGTCCCTATGCAATCATCAACACAGCAACAGAATCGACCTCCAATAATCTCATCACAACAATCTACTGATGCTCCATTCCAATTAGCAACAGCATTAGCACCATCTTCTAAACCAGGATATGATAATCAAAATCCGCCACTGTCATCTACTAATCAAACTCCAATCACACCTGGCGGCAACACTAATATCTCTAATAATAACATCCCTAATAATAATGTAACTCCTGGAGTGGCAACTCCAAACGAGGTAGCAATGTCATCTCCCATGACACCATCCATGGCACGCGGTATTGACAATTCGGATAATATGCGTCAACCGCATATTATTAATATGCCGCCTCCTCCTCCCCCTGTTGCAAGTACTAATAATCAGAGTAACACATCATTTGCTCATCCATTGGAGAACACTGGACAGCTGCAGCAGCAAGTCTATCAACCAAATTCTCAACAACAACCAATAGCTTCTTCAACAGCTTCTTCAACAAGTGTAGCACATCCATTACACACAACTAATCAGCAGCAACCACAGGTAGCAGTTGCAACGTCCAAAGCAAAAGCACAACTAGATCCACCAACTCAACAACAACAAAAGAAGAAGGTGTCACCAACTAAAAAGACACCAACAAAACAACAACAAAAGAATAAACCAACACCTGAAGATGAAGTAGATGCCTTCCTTTCTGGACCAATGACAAACCTACAAGGGAATATCAAGTTACATCCAACACCATTACCTACCTCTTTGACTTCTATGCAAAAGGTGAATGAATTAGTTAAGCGTAGATCGTATGGTGATATTATCCGAGTAACGAATGATTTATTATTGGGTGGTACGAATAGTAGTGGTGGTGGTGGTAATTATTGTATGATATATAATGAGTTGGTTAATGCAAAGTCTAGTAGTGTTGCCAACACGAGCAGTAGCAGTGTTAGTGGAGATATAGAAAAGATACGACAAGAGGCTTGTGAGTTAATAGCAATTCGGTTAATAGCTAAATTGAAATTACGTCGATATGTCGATTTAGGTAAGGAGGTTGATGCATTGGGATTGATGCCACACTTGCCTGATCACAAGAAGGAGGGTGAAGTAATTGGACAACATACTCGTGCAATCTCAGGCATACCTAACATGGAGAAGAGTTCGATACCACCACCTACTCCGGGCACACCTGGGACGTTAGCAACAGAAACTGAAATATCAGTTGTACATGAACAACAATCGTCTTCTACTACTACTACTCAAAAGGCAACAGACGATAAATCGCCATTGGCATGGAAGGAGGGATCACTTCACTCTACTTCAACTGATACATTACCATCTTGGGTTCCGTTTGGATTACGCATTATAGCCGCAATGCAATTGCAGTATAATGATGGCTCTTCGAAAGCAATTGATGTACTGTACGACTTACGAGATAGATGTATCAGGACAGAATACTGGAATACTACCGGTATGGATATTTGGTTAGGTGTGATTGACAACGCATTAGTGAACTCGTTCGTCCGTAAAAGAGAATGGAGACTAGCATTGAAAAGTTTAGATGATATGATAGCTAATTTAGATGTTGGTGTTGATAGAGAAATTGATTGGTGGTGTAATAATAACAAAGGTGCAGCTGTGAGTGATGAGGAGCGGAAACAAATGAAGGATCTCATAACAGCTGCTGCACATGTAGAGTTACAATCACGACAGTTACTCATTCTATTGCAATCAGGTGCACTTTCAGCTGGTGAAGTGATACAGAATGATATTCGGCTACAAGCAACCAAGGTACAGTCACAACTAAGTGAACTATCATCTTCCAATATGACGACTCTATCTCGTGTTACAAAAGATATGGCATTAGTACGTCAAGTACCTATACGACACAAACTTAATGAAGGACTACTCCAATTTGCAAGATGCAAGTATACCGAAGCTGCCAAATACTTTCGTGATGCATTACAACAACAACGTCAGTTAGACTTGGTTAATGCTTCGTCACTTCATGGAACTGGATGTCCAACGTACAAGGACTTGTCTACACCGACATTGGGATTTGATGCCACACCATCTTTAACTGTAGAATGTTTGAACAATCTTTCATTGTGTCTATTGTATTCTGGAGATATGCGGTCTGCAGTACAAGAATTGGAGGCCCTTATTAGGGAAGATCCGTGCGTTTATCTTACTGAAGGTATGGCGTTCAATCTATGCACCTTGTACGAATTAGGTTACGATGGTGAGGAGTGTTCACGAAAGAAGAAGTTATTACAGCGCGTTGCTAAGCGATTCTCTTTACATGATATTAGTGTAGAGTCATTCCGACTAGGTTGAGAACTGAATAGGATGTTAGTTGCAATACTGTTCAATTAGAAATTAGAATACTACTTTATCCCTTCTTTTATGCCTTGCATATAATTTAGTCACACTCTCATTCTCGACAATAATCATCTGAAACACAAACCCTACTTTCCCCCCTTTTAGCACTCTCACATATACTCCCCATATTCATACTCACTCAATGAGCTCCCCCAAACTGAAACAACTCGTGATTGCCGCCAGCAGTGTCGGTTTCTGATCTTGCAATGGCCTCACGAGTCACTGCATCCTCTTGGAGAGTTTCAGCAGAGCGCTCCACTGCCTGTTGTACTAGCTGTTCCTCGAACTCTTCGGCATCAAAGAAGTCATCTTCATCCTCAAGTTCATGAGCTGCTGCTTCTCCTCCGTCGCCACCAAGTACGCCTCCGTTGTCTTGGATGAACTGGTGGCGGTCGATCAATGTGTCCGTACAAGTAGAGATCACTTCCTTGTAGGTGTATCCACAGTTCTTGATAGACTCAAATGTCACAAACGCTTCGATGAACTGCTTATCACCCACCTTTTCTTGAACCTCCTGCAACAATTTGATCGTCTTGAAGCGATGAAGATAATCGACACACTTTTCATCGTCTTGGAAGTCCTCATCTGATG
>Ga0214480_100085_pt1 | contig 37622 bp, 30 predicted proteins | sample M1_20Mar14CPVII9_3_FD_165042 | JGI IMG/M metagenome (GOLD analysis project Ga0214480, IMG submission 165042) | Marine eukaryotic communities from Monterey Bay, California, United States - M1_20Mar14CPVII9sort6BwellE17 | ecosystem: Environmental > Aquatic > Marine > Unclassified | place: USA... | reverse complement strand
CACGTCATCCCCTTTGCAAGTTCAGCTGGATCGAATATTTCATTTAATACCTCTGCTATTGATGATCGGACATAGTCTATGCCAATAAGTTTGGTACTTGTGTCTGTGGCTGTTGTAGCCATCATCCTCTGTAGATTCGAGCAACGAATAAGATTATAGAATGCCGTCCTTTGTTGTCGAGTACTCCTGCATAATGACGATGACGACACATGATGTGCACTATTTACTTTTGGAGGAACATGTTGTTGTGGATGCTGGCCAATGAAAGCGGATGCAATGAAGCGTCTTCTACCTGTCGTTGTAGCTGATATAGAACGAGCAAATATATTTGCCGATAGGGTCGATAGCATGATAACCCTGGCGGCGGTAGTAGATATCATCATCGTAGTACGCACTAAGGTCAAAAAAGATGAATGATGAAGATAGAGGGGAAAAAACCTCCAAATAATATTGGCGATCAAACGGCTAATGAGCACCAAGCAAAGGGGATGACGTGACGAACGAATAGAACGAGAGAGAGAGAGAGAGAGGCCGCAACAAAGAAGGTGAAGAGAGGAGTAATATACTATACATCCCGTAGCTGGTCTATAAGGCCAGGGAACTTGATGACGTATTTATGATGTATGAATTGCAGACAAACCAAAATGTCAAGTAAAAAAGAAGAGAGAACAGACATCATTGGCAATAGTTCGTCTCCACTTCAGCTACAGTATTTCACACACAATGAAGCAAGGTAAGTCAACTAGTCTAGAGAGGTATCCTCCTTCACAAACACATCACAAAGACAAAAAGACTCTCACTTCTCCTCTCCCCTCCATACACACATTACATAGAGCTCTACACTCAATGTGCAAGTTCTACAATGATACGGATACATCTAGTTCAACGATATGTATGTCAATTATTAACGACATAGCCAAGAATAATGACGAGAGATCAATTATGCTGGAGGCTTTTGATGAATCGACCACTTCTGAGTTCAAGCCGTCGAGTTGTTTAGACATTCTCGACAATAGTAGAAGACTTCTAGTCGAGTCTAATAGCCAAGACGAACAGTGTGAAGATGATACAACAGAACAGAAATATCACTTCTTAAGCTTAGTCAACGAATATCAAAAAAGATGTACACAATCGGGAAACTATCTCTTGGCCGCCGAGTTTATGCAACACGAGCAATGTCTTCGAAACGACGAACAGGACAGACAAGTAGATATTATCAAGAAGAAGCATCTCCATGATAGAGAAAAGCTTGTGGCTGTTCATCAGAAGCAACTTGTCGAGTTTCAAGCATGTAAGTACACGGTAGTCAGATTCTCACACCCCGAACATATGTTACATTATGTATGTCACTTACACATCTCTACTCCAATTCATTAGCCTGGGATGAGTTCATGATAGATTTTGAAGAAAAGACACAAGTGCATCTAACTCAACTCGAGACGTCACATCAAGAACAGTTAGCCAAACTGGAAAAGACATTCGAAGAAAGCAACATAGACAACTCGAAGCCAAAGAAGAAGGTATGGTCTAAGGATTTGCAGGAGTACAGAAGACGACAAATGATAATGCCCGAAAAACAGAGATATCAAGAAGCACAAGAGATAAAGCTTGTCTCAGATGCTTTAGAGGAGAAGGAGCTGAATGCCCTCAACTCGTCGAATGATACCTCATTAGCAAGACGAAAGATGGCACTACAAAAACAGCAACAAGCCGAGATGGATGTGCAAACGAAGCGTATTGAAAGTAAGAGAAGAGATCTCACTCAGCAGAGGGATACTGCCTGCACAAAACTAGAACAGAGAAATAAGATCCTGCAAGCTACATTCAGCAGAATGCTCAAAGATAATTAAAAGTATAGAACAGCAAGTGAAGAGTTTGATCAAGGGAAATGATTGATAATAACATACTTCATATCTGCCTAAGTTAATCTACTTACTCTAAATTCCTATTCTATACATGGTTGACAAAGATTATCAGGAGAGGTTGTCTCATCTTCCTCCTCACAACTACTAATACTCTTTCGTCTTGGTTTCGGTTTCCTACCTTTCTTCTTCTTAGTCCTTTTCTTCTCTTCTTTATGTCCGACTTCTTCAACAAAGCTATTCATCTTGAGTCTCGGTGGTTCGGGACATGAATGTCTTCGATTCACTTTCTTCTTGTGTCGACTATCATTTATATCATCATCGTCTTCTTCCTCTTCCGAAACGGAAGATCTCATGGAGTGTTCCATTTCTTGTATCGGTTCAAGATACTTGGGAAGAGCCTGGTCTTGAGGGTCAATAATATCACTCCAACTTCGATCAAGGGTACCATCACTGTTATTCTTTCTAAGTAAATGTCCATCATACCACTCTCCCTCCATTAGAGACATACCATCCTCACTTCTCCATGTTCCCATTCCGTGAGGAACCCCGCTATTAGAATCAAGCTCTCCAGTATAAAACCCCTCTTCGTATTCTTGCTTATCTTCTCGTGGACGGAAGGAAAAGTAAACATAGGGCATTCCACACACGACTCTTGTCTTGGATTCTTCTTCTTCTTGAGGGGGAGATGCTCGAGTAACTTGGATTGACTCGACAGGTACCTTGTCTTGATGTTCACTTGAACTAACAGAGGAGTAGGATGTTTCTGCCGTTATCAATGTTGAAGATGAGGATTCATACTTGGCAGTACACAGTCTAAGTGCACCTCGATTAGTCGATGGGATTAGCTTCAGGGTTTCTTGTTGATCTCGGGAGATCTTGGATACACTCACCGATACCCTAATCATGGCATTCTCTTTTATGCCAAATTGAAATACATCATCCTTAATCCTCGTCATGGTGGGATGTTTTCTCTTGCTTCTATTACCAACCTTTTTTAAACTCTTTTGTTTGATGGTATTGCAAATGGGTACATTGATTGAATTCTCCCCATTCTCCTCTCCGTTAATGACTAAGTTGGCTATGCCAACATTTACCATTTTACCTTGACGGAAAATGGATAGAGAAATTGGGCATGTCTTGGGTTGATATCTTGGCACTTCCTCATTATCACCATCGTCCTCTTCAGTATCGACTATTTGATCATCTTCGGGTATAAATTCACCTATAAATTTGAGAGTTGATAATGCCTGACTACTTCCCCCTCTTTCTCCCCTCACATCCGCCGGCCAATGTATGACAGGCTGTGATATAATGTTATGATCTAATGACGATGACGAGGTATTTGGGGGTGAATGTAGCGGTACCTTCAAAGAAGGCACATGGGTCTGGCATACACATTGGTCATCGTTTGATGTATGGAACGATGCCACAACTGATAGCTCTTCTTTTGATGTGGTGTCATCCCCAACTATCTCAAGCCGGTCGTTGATACTAGACTTATTCTTATTAATATTAATATATTGCTTATTCTTCTTTTTCTTCTTTGCAATAATACCATGCATCGAGAGGACTGTAATCGTAACCTCCATCATAATGATTAATATATTTTTTATTCTGGATAAAGTATCATATATTTTTCAGCTGCATGCAATCGGTCGATAAGCAACCTTACAATTCAAAGACATGCAATAGGTATCATATAATTCTACTGATATATATCGATACGATGTCATACCATTTATTCACAATATCATATTGACATATTGAAGTAAGGCTCCTCTATTTTGCTGCTGCTAAAGCACCTTGATAGCTTGTGACTGATGCAAACTCAAGGAGAACTGCCCAAATGACTCGTCGTCGAGCTGTATGTGATAAGGCTGATACTTAGCGAGATAAGTACTTACCGTATCAAATCAAAGATATCATATCATATCTTATTTGCCATGATGAAGGCTACTACATCATCATCTCTCATTGTTATTATATCGATATTATTATCATTAGTATCTTCATCAGTGTCATTCACTTATTCTACATCCAAAATTGTGCGTCACAGTCAACAGTTGAATATGAACTCTCCTCCCCATGATCCTATTTGCGATTCACCCGGAGATCCGTGAGTAATATCTTATCATTCATGATATATCGCCTTATCTCGTCACATTGATTTCTATATCGAATATATATCTTACTCCTTTTTGCATGTTTTAATTGCAAATACCTTCCTACATTTACACACAGCTCACTCATTCTAACTACAAATGTTGACCTTGGTGATGACAAATCCTCAATATTGAAAGAGTTATCATCACTTGTCGCAACAACTACGGGCAAACCTGAAAGCTATGTAGCCATCTCTGTTACAGATAAGGCGTCAATGGTATTTGGCGGAAGTGATGCTCCACTAGCATTGGGTTGTATGTATTCTCTTGGTGCAATTAACAAGGAGAATAATGGACAGATTCAAAGCGGAGTAACTGATGTGTTAGAAAAGTATGGTGTTAAGGAGGATCGTATTTACATCAACTTTTTTGATATGGAAAGAGGTGAGTTTATTTGATATGTATACTCTTTTACATATAGCATATGATATATGTACATGATATATGTACCTATGTCGTATGTGTTGCTCATTGAATCTTATCCCCCATCTACTTCTATATCCACAATCATCTAGAAAACGTTGGATGGAGCAGAAGGACATTTGCTGGATAGAAGGAAATATGATATGAACAAAACAACAAGGAATGATGCGCGGTGATTGGGGTTATACCGATGAAATGATGAATTACTGGAGTAAGATGCAATGAGACAAAGAGAGCAATACTATGAGGTAGTGAATTGATATTAGAAACTTAAAGAAAGACTGATACTCCATTCTATTATGGTATCTCTTCATTATACGTCTCCAGACTCTCCTTCATTTGCAGCAAGAAGGGATCAACTCGATCTTTTGTCATATCTCTAGAAGACACGACCTCATTTATAACTCTCTGTACCATATCAGTATCGAATACAGAATTAGCGGAACTTTTGGTCAATTCCGTCGATTTGTCTCCACCAAATGATCGATATTTAGACATACAAACTAGCATGTCTGATATAAACTCGCTAAATGACAGTGTCAGATTTGCTAATGCTTTAGAAGCATCCTTGGTCAGACGTTTCCGCTTACCCCATCCAAACAGAGCAAATATCCTTGCCGTTGTTTCTAGTAAAACATACATGGGTATGATATGATCAGGTAGGAGTTGACATACTCTAGCACCTCTTTGGGAATCAGAATCAGGGCAATAAAGAGAAAAGGTTTTTCGTGCATTCTCAAGATGCTGTGTCGTTGACTCAATAATCGAAGTGGCAGCCTTTTCTCGATCTGCAAGTGTATCGGAATCTGCAGTGCTGTCTCCTTGTATGACGGAGATGATAACCTCACATAACTGACAACATGCATCCCAGAGAGATATATCAATATCATTCATACCCACTTCTTGGCTAAACTTTCTTGCACTTGATAGATTATGGCGTAGACTTTGACACATGTATGTCGTTTCGTCTGTCGGTTTTGGAACCTTGCCCTTCTTGGGAGCATTGGCTGCCCCTACTGCCATTATCGCACGTGTCATCAAGCCATGTATATGTCCTCGACGCAACGACTGTACGACTACATCCTTCTTACTCAAGTGTACATTTTGATGCAGTATTTGAAAGTAGTTTATACTCATATCTCGATTGTCAGAGGATACAAAATCACCCACTGAAACACATTGGGAAGTAGTGTGTATGACGGACGGGGCATTGAAATGCACTTCTGCATCAATGGCAATTTGTTCAGCTCGTATCAAGTCTTCCTCATTGCCACCAAAGCCTTTCTCTTGAGCCAACTTGACTTGGGGAGATGGCTTGCCGCCTCGCTGCTTCGCCACATCGGCAACAAGATCATCACTACTCATATCACTAGGATTCATCAACGGTGCAGCATCCATCACTATGCCCTTTGAATAGAGTAACTGTAGACTAGGTCTCATTTTATCTCTTTGAAATGTAACCATCTCTTTTGCCTTGAGCATGAGTCCATTCCGAAGAGCTTTCGATGCATAGACTTTAATATCCTTGGACGTCGAGCCATGCAATCTCATTATCGACGAAGAGAGCTTAATTGCTGATGAATATAAACCTCCTTGTATCAATGTTGGCGGAGATGTTGTTGCCGATTTTGTTGCTTGATATTGAAGATGCTGTGATGTCAAGAGAATGATTTCATCACCAGGGAGGACCTCCTTCTGTCCTCCGTCCTTGGCTGGAACTCCAGGAAGCGATGATAAACTCGTCTTCCACTCAGTAATCATATGAGAGACGTCTGGTACAAACATTTGTAGAAGATACAGTGTCTTACTCTCCACATTTGAAGCAATGTAGTAGATAACATGAACTGCAAAGATATAACTTCGGATCTTCTTTCTCCGTTCACGAAACTCATCTGCAGATACTTCTCCATTCAAGTCCTCTTTTGCTGCTTGAGAATTGTTTTTCCATAGGTCCTTGGCCCAAGTGAGTATATGCATTGTGTTCTCTAGTTCCAGATAGCAATCTGGGTCGCTCACATTACCAGAAGCTTGAATTACAACATTCAAATATGGTCGTACATCCTCAAAGCAGCACGATGCAATCGAACCAAATTTGTTCCCATACTTGCATATTTCCTCACGCAAGACAGTTACCAATTCTTCCTTAGTACCTGTACTATATGAATATCCACTCGTATCAGATACCTTCATTGATGCAAGCTCTAATAACATCAAGTATGGTCCTCTCAAAGCATACATTTGACTACCTTCTACCTTGACTATAATCTCATTTGCATAAGATTGACATTTCACCCATCCCTCTTTATTAATCTTGCCATCTTCAATCTTGACACAAGAATCTATCAAACCTAACCAATATGTCCATTGATCAGGAAAAACATCAAGTAATTCACGATAATAACCCTCAGCTTGATCAAACATACCAATTTCTAATGATAACTTTGCCATTCGTTCCAACTTCTTCCTTTGCGTATATGGCATCATTGAGCCGACATGATTATTGATTGTATCCTCATCATTAATTTGTGGTAGTATATTGTTATCATTATTATTATCATTTCCAGCAATCATTGGGGTACATTGTAAATTCTTGAGTACTTCCAATGCCTCATTCTTTTTATCTTGAACCAACAATGTTTCAAGGTATACATCCCAATCACTTTCAGAGACTACTTTATCAGAGGAAGGGTCTTGTTGTACCATTCGTGAACTTAGCGACTCAGCAAGTTTGGGTAATAGTGCCGTTTTCTGTTGTAGTTTGGCAATGTGTGATGTAACATCGGATAGGTTGGATAATCCCATTAATTTGAGAAAGCCATCTTGCAGATGCTTGGTTGCACCAGCTGTTGTTCCTTGTACCTTTTCCTCTTCCAATCTAAGTAGAGACTTTTGAATCTCCTCCAAGGTTGCAACAAGCTCAACTAAACTTTCCTTATACCATAAACTTGATATTGCCGTCCATTGAAAGTGTAATGGTTGTGATGTTACTTTGGCAAGTTGAAGAGAGGCTATCAGAAGATAGAAACAGAAAAAGGTATTAGCTCAATACTAAATAGATACGAACCTAATATAAACACACATAGACAAAACTTACAACTTTGCATCCTTTCATAATACTTGGTCAATCTCAATGCAACTTCGAGTTTAGATAATTGGCATTGTACCAAACGTTCATGTGACACCGAACTAGAATTGTCACTAATATCAGTAGCAGTAGTTGTAACACTCGAACAATCACAAACAGCTTTTAAATGTACAACAACGCTCTCTTCTAATACACTTGCATAATTCTCCATTTCTTCTCTACTCTTTCCTTCCTTCTTCATACCATTATCAGTACTACTTAGCGTTTCAACAGCAATGTAATACATGTAACTAATAGTATCAGACATGTTCAATGTACGTAAAGTGACACTTATTGTTGATAATACTGTTTCATCAGTGATTGGTGGTAGGTTAATGTTCGTTGTTGATGTAGTAGATGGAGTGGTGGATGATGAGGTAGACTTTTTGGATTTGGATTTACCCTTTTTAGACTTTGACTTTGTTGCTGCTGGTTTGCTACTTGCTGATGCTTGAGTAGACGAGGCAGTAGCAGTATTGGATGAAGGAGTGGGCAATTGGATAGGTGTATACGCCCTAACATCCAATCGTTGTACTGCATCCATCAATTGTATATCCAAACCATTTCTACTCTTATCATTATTGATTACATCTTCAACATCTGACAAAGATACAATTTTTTGATATAATTCCGACCACACATCTTTTACATCCCTCTTATCATCAGTAGGAAGGACTATATTACTCACTAACAATTCCCATAACAATACTAAACTTTCTTTAACTTTGCCACTACGTTCTAATGCGTGTATACGTAATGCACGTATGATATCCCAATCAACTTGTGATGATGATGTAGGAGCTGTTAGCTTTAAAGCCTTTGTGTAGTTATGCGTATCTAGCGCCTGGTATATAGGATGTAACCTTTTGGAAGAGACTTGCTCATTGGGGGGAGATGGTCGAGGTGATAGATTCATGATGTAGTAGATGATAAGATATTGTGCAATGAAGATACCGTATCTTTTCAGAACAAATAACGCCGTGATGTTGACAATAGAACTACTAGAGATATACGTTCTATTCTTCTCTAACAATAGTGTACAGCAGTATAAGATAAGATATCCACAGTCGAGAGAGCTCGGGAGGGGTGAATGAGGAGGCAATCGCAATTAAGGGTGTGGGATATTGATGCGGTGAGAGGAGAAACCCTATTTTTGGCGATCTTACTTGCATTTAATTACAATTCACTGCAAACTAAGTTCAACCACAAAGAGTAGGGAAGGGGACTCTCAAGAGAACACAAACATTGATAAGGTGAAATAAATCTCCTCTATATTTACTTTACAGCGGTGTACACAGGTAAGGTCAGAGGTTAATATAAGATACCAATGATGAATATTATGTGCACATCACAAATGTTCTTTTTTATTTTTGGTTGGTGGATATGATATTATGGGGGGATGATGTTGGTTAGTCTAAACTGCTGGGCTTTGTAATATATCGTTTTGATATATGCTCTGAACGAAGTACGAAGAGGATGGGCATATGTATTATGAGACGGCAATTATATTTAGATAAAATTCGAGGAGCAAGTTTTTATTGCAATACATTTTAAGTAAAAAAGATATTCCCAAGCTATATACTTCAGTTGGAGATTTGAGGTAGGGGGTTGCGGTGTTGGTTATTGAAAGAATGCATAAAGGGCATATGCTGTAGTATTGGGGTTGGGTTTTTATTGTTTGGGAGCTCGGCTCATATTCATAATAATATGTGTACTTACTGACAATCCTCTTTCCTCCCTCCCATAATAACTTAACAGAGCTTTATATCATTATGGGGGGTAGTAAAAAGAAACAAGGTGTGGCAAAGACACCATTAGCAGTATGTCCAGCATGTGATAAAGTTTTAGCCTCCATGAGAAGTATGTTTGGTCACTACGGAGTAAAACACAGAAGTGCAATTGACCACGATGCCATAAAGTACGGCTGTCCCTTCTGCAGTGATAAAGATGACGATGAACATGTTTTGTTTGATACCATGGAGGAATTAGAATCTCACATGGAAGAATCTCATCCAAACGATTCATTACTAGATGCCATGACGTATGTTGGCAGTGGTGGAACTCTTTCCACCGCTACATCAAAGAAGAAAAAGGCAGCAACATTGCCCCATTCGACCCCATCACCCGAATCATCATCAAAATCAAAACAAAAGAAGAGTACGCCCCAGAAGAGAGCACCACCCAAGTTGGGCAGTGATGGTAAACCAATCAAGCAAAATTACAGCCATCCCTTCTGTAAGTGTCCCCAGTGCCCAAAGATCTTTGTACCCTCGGGTTTATTTGGTCACTTTGGCCGTGTTCATTCAGGTCAACTTGGTCATACAGTACCATTTGAATGGGCAGACGTTTCGTTTGTATGTCCTTACTGTCCAGGGGATAAAGAAGACCTACCTCTCTTCCCTACAATTAATCTCGCCGAGTCTCATGTTTGTAAACACCATCCCAATTGCCATTTGATACAACCAAATGCCATGACTAGCGGTAGTAGTTCAAATTCAAAACCTTTGGTTAAGGCAAGGACAAAACCGGCGGTCAAACCTAGTTCTTCAGAGGGGAAGAAGCGTAGCAGTAGTAGACGTACTTCGGCGGATGATGATGATGAGGGAGAGGAAGAAGATGAAGAATTACCTTTAGGTATGAGGAAACCCCAACGTACACGTCGTCCAGTGGACAATAGTCTCTTGATCACATCGGCAGAAATGACAACTGTCCGTGGTGCTGCAATTAAGCCACCGCCCAGCTCATCATCTGTCCAATATGAGGATGTGAAAGCACTGTATAATTGTCCAGATTGTGATAAGACAAACCTATCCAAGCATGGCCTCTATGCACATTATGGGATGAAACATGGGGGAAAGCTCGACATATCAAGATGCACGTTGGTAAAGGGTAGTAATGTGCCATCTAAGAAGAAAAAGAAGAAGACATCTAATGTCCCTGGAAGAAGTGGCCCTTGGACAGATGAAGAGCACAAGGCATTTATGGAAGGTTGTCGTGTCCATGGGAATAAGTGGAAACAAATCTCAATCGACTTTGTCCCGACTAGGGATGCAAAGCAGGTTGGTAGCCATGCCCTCAACTATTTTACTCAAAAAGGAGAGTGGGACAAGATTGGCGGTAAACATGGATATCAAGGTCCTGGAAGACTAGCAAGTTTGGCTATGGATGATGAGGACGAAGATGGAGAAGATGCCATGAGTGTTGAATCTGACGAAACTGATGATGGGAACTCAAGCCACTGTATTGTTTGCTTTGAGGGTGGTAATATCGTATGCTGCTCGAATTGTCCCAGGGCATACCATCCAAAGTGTCTTGCCAAGGACGGATCAGCCTATGGGGGCGGCATGGCTACGACAGGTGGTGCTGTTAATATTGATCTAATGCCAGACGATTGGCAATGTAACCGCTGCAAGAGAGACATCGTGGTATCTCAAGCAGAAGAGATCCCTAACTACGCCTTTGGCAACAAGAAGATCCGATCTGCATATGTTGAGTTTAAAGACTCTTCGGATTACAACTCTTGCTGCACCTTGCTCTCCAACATCCTTGATATATTGGCAAAGCTTCAAAGTTATGATTATGGATTTGTGTTCAGCGAGCCTGGTAAGTTATCAGCCCTCGCCATTGTAGCTTGCTATGCATGTATGTTTGAAATCTCATCATTCCTTTGTTGTGCACATCTTCATAGTGAGTACCGACGATGTCCCTGATTACCTTGATGTTGTTCAGATACCCATGGACTACAGCACTATTGTGGAACGATTAGAGAGTGGCAAATATGTTGACTTGATTGAAGTTGGCGAAAGCAGTACCATGGAGGGTATCTTACTCCACTGTCTACAAGACATTAAGCGTGTTCATCATAACTGCCAGCTTTACAACAAGGTCACATCTTCCATATACCGTATTGCCAATATCCATGACGCTAAATGGAAAGCATACTTCAACCAGTATATCTTAGAAAAGTTACCGGAGAAAGTTCAACGTGAACTCCAACTCTTTTACAACAAGTGCAAGTTGGAATTACGAGAGGGCGGTCATTCACAGAGGGCTCTTGATAAGGCGAAGGCATTAGCATCACCTAATAATCAGAGTCGGAAACGAAAGGCATCCGAAGAGCTTGTTGATTATTATTATGATGAAGACGAGGATGATGTTGATGATGGAGAAGATGACGACGATGAAGACGAGCATACACAAATGCAGCCCATGTTGGCTAAGCCGAAAGAGAGTCATGCTGCCGTTCAATCTTCTGCTCTATTCTTAACGGAAGACCAAGTACGGTCATTAGAACATGTTTTCTTTTCATCTACTGCCAAGTTGAGTCAAGAATCCAGCACTTCGTTACCACAGGATGTCAGCACAGATGCAAGTCCCAAGAGTCCCAGTAAGGATGACATGACAAGTCAACCAGATGCACCCAAGACAGATACACCACTAAAAGGAACTACTGGTTCGCTTGGCAATGATGGTGTCACTTATCATCAAAAACAATGGTATGAACGTTTAGAAGAGTTGAAAAAGCACAAGATTGCTCATGGTACTGCCGTCGTTCCAGCCACAAGTAATGATAAGCTCTATCATTGGAGATCAAGAACAAGGAAGAGATATCATCTCACATTACATCATATGCCACACCTTAAAAAGGTAGACGGCAGTATGGATGAGCACCAAAGTGATAAACAGTGGCTCTTGACAATGCCTGAGATGAGAGGAGTCTTCTCAGTATCTTCTGGGGAAGATGGAGGCGAGGAGTTAAAGCCCCTTACGATGAATGAGAAGGATGTTAAGGATGACGAAGAGACTGTACATGTCATTCGTCTCAAACACAAAGTGAAGTTGTACTGCCCACCTTCTCAGGCAGGACCTCAGGAAGGGGAAGAGTATTCGTCTCGTCTTTCCAACTCTCTCTCCTGGGATGAGTGTCTCGAGGAGTTACGCTTCTTTCAGGATGAACATGGTCATACTGTTGTATCTCGAGACTTTCCGTTCAACTCATACCTCTCATTATGGGTTGAGATTCAAAGAGCAAAGTATTTATTGCACAAGATTGGACTGGCGACTGACTTAACAGGAGCGCAGATGCTCGTCCTGGACGAGTTGAACATTTGTGATTTGAGCTTAGTGCCTACCGTCGACAAGACCTTAAAGTCAGACACAAGGGCTACTGGTCCTCCTCTTCACATTACAACAACACCTCAGAAGAGCAACAGTGGGAAGAATAAAAGTAAAAACTCTTGGACATCACGAGTTGGTGAATTTAAGGAATGGTTTGCTACACTATCTCCCGAAGACAAGTCAAAAGCGAGTACCTTACTTTCACGCTTCAATAAGCCATTATACTCATGGTGTTGGAGACAATGTAATGCAACATCTGCTGTCTTATGCGAGACTCCAAACATTCCTGGCATGAATATAATTAGTGTCAAGAGGATGAAGTCTCTTTCATTAACAGGCTTCTATCAAGCCTTTCCTTATAATGATAGAAGGATTGGATTAGTGTGTGAAGATGACTATGAAGGCAGTGATGCATTTGATTCTACATTCCAGATACTAGAAGACTTTTCAATCAAGTACTGCTCCACTCTTCTCCCTGGTTGGTATGACTGTGATGAAGCATTTCGTATGTGGGTAAGTGCCTTGGAGAATGGCGTTACAAGCTTTGTCAAGGGTGAACCTTGTGTCTTATCTGCTCAACAGATTGAGAGACTCGTCTTGATTGGCTTTTGTAATGATCGAGAGAGGTTGCCTAATCTCACCAGGGGCGATGTTGTGTGGTTAAAGATGTTCTCGGAGCTCAAGAGGCATCAAAGGCTATTCGGCTTAGGGCCAGTATCAAGTGATTTTCCTCGTCTACATCAGTGGATTGCAGAGCAAAAGGAGTTGTTCCTACTCTCAAGGATCGGATCGAAAGAGATTATGAAGCCATCCCGTTTCAAGATGTTGGTTGATGCTGGTTTAGACTTTTTCACAGGTGAATGCTTGCCTGGTACTGCAAGTATGAGCAAGCATGATTTGAAGCAGTTTCAGTTACTTACTTCATCTCCAGCAGAGTCTTTCCCTACCTCAAGTAGAAGAAGTGTTGGTCCACTTAACTTTCAGAAGGATAACGGCTGGAACAATCAAGTCTGTCAAGAAAAGTTTGAGCAGTTATTGGCTAAGAATGGTCATTCTTTAATACTAGCTAGTGATGATATAGATATCTACCGGTGGTTTGTTGAGAAAAGAGGTGGTGCACTCCTGTCTGAAATGAAAACCTTGAAGTTTAACAAGGGGCGCTATGAAACTAATGGGATATATTCAAACTCAATTCTAAGATATGTCACATTTCAGACAGGTGGGCTATCAATTGAAGTACTTGATCAGTCAATGTTCATTTGGTTGCATTACTATGAACGTCTCATGATGTTCAAAGGTAAGAACGCTTTTGTCTTATAAAACTCTTTGAAATGAAGAAGAGTATACATCTCACTTTATTGTTTATTATATTCTTTAATAGCTCGTGAAGGTCACTGTCGACTTCCAAAGGATTACCCCGACTTTCCTCTCCAACATTGGCTGATGCAACAACAAGATATGATTCACTCCTATAGCAAGAACCAGTCTATTGGATTGAGGCCTGCTCAAATGAAGCTATTACTTGCTTTGGGAGTTCACGGATGCAAGTTGGAATCAGTGCATCCTAAACTCTCTACTCGTATGATGAAACGGAAACACACGGAGAAGAAGAAGAGGAAGCCCTTATTGTGATGTGGATTAAGGCATGGTATTATGTGAAGAATGGTATATTGTAGATAGATTATAATTGTTTGTGAGATTTTGTTTGTCTAAAACTTATCTGTATCAAACTATATCATTAGTATGTGCAAACACTCATAGTATGTGCAAACATTCGAACAACTGAATACTATTCATCTTCTCATTAAAGTAAGAGACATCGCCCCTAGCACAGCAGACACCAAAGCACAAATACCTCTAAAAGTATTCCAATTCACCCAACTAACCAAATAATCCTCTTTCCAATAAGTTTCATCTGAATATTCAGCCAACTGATTGTTCCTAGGCACATTTTGTGTTACTGAAAGATGCGCGTTTCACAGTTTACGAAGATGAAGAGAGGAGAAGGTAACTTGTGTTAGTACATGTAAGCTGCAAAACAATCGAATAAAGGCAAACTAAGTTCAAATGAAGCCAAATCACGGATACTTGTTGACCACGTATTGAATACCAAAGTGGACTTTCCTGTTACAATGAACTGTCCAAAGAAGTAAATTAGAGTGGAGGCAAGTGCATAATATCCTGCAACTGGATTACTATTGTCCTTCTTTTGCAATAAAGATACTGTCGGAATTATTGATATAAGACCACCAAAGAAGATGACAATGAAAAGTGGATTGACAATAATGACATTGATTGTATTCATAACTTCAATTCCAGTCAACATATCTTGTTTGGATAGAGCTGGCATTATTGTGTTTGAGAATATAATGATTATTCCGGCCGCCAGTGCATTTAATATTACAGATATGAGCATTATAATTTCGTTCATATTGAGTGTGGTATCGATGGCATTGTTTTCTGAGTTGGTAACATGATATATACTATGCGCATTATTACTTGATGTATCAGTAGTACTGCCGTATGAACCCATAGTTCGTTGCTTACTAGATACCCCCTTTCTTCTTGAAATGAGAGGAGATTGCGATGTTGTTGGCATATGATATGTTAGAGGATTGTACTTGGCGTGAACAATATGATGTTGTGTGCATATGATATGTTGGACTTTACTTATTTAGGTTAGGAGCCGTGAACAATATATTGCATTGCAACATCAATTCATTATCATCCAACATTGCTCAGGATCTTTTCAATCATACACCCAATCTATCGATACATAAATATATCGAATGTGGAGTCATAGCTTGAATATTCTGTTGAGTAATAATGATGTTATCTTGTAGGTATTCAGTATCCCTGTCTATAACTTGGTTGAAATTAGATACAAAGCTCTCGCTGCTGCCAATAATCTAATGAACGATACAATTATAGAGGTTATTCTTCTTCTTGGATGTACTTTTGCAAATCTGCGTTTAATAGCTAAATATCTATCTACTCGTGACCCTTTTATGGTCGTATGGCACCAAGAGAGGAGATGTCGTGGATGGGGCTTCTTCATCAAATGGCTATTGCAAGAAAGGGTAGGATGTTTGTTATTGATCTCCACTCTCTGATGACGGATGAAGATGTGATGAGTCGTTATGAACAATGTAGGAGAGATCCTGGGGAGCGGATTAATGGCCAACAAATCAATGGTGTAACAAAGTTAGAAATAAGGGGACCAGAATGGAATGAGTTCTTACCACAAGACGATGAGAGTGGATATCCTTCATCTCCGTATGCGAATATTGAACGCCTTTTTAGGGATATTGCTACCCTTCCACAACTCCGGGAGATCGTCATAGATCCAAGTTTCAATAGTCAAGAAAATCAACAGTTGGATACATCGTTTGTAGTATGGCTACTGTCTCCGCAGAGTAAATACACAACCCTGAGGATTAACAATCTGGACGTCATGTTTCAAGAACATGCCGATAAGCTGACAGAGGCATTCAATAATTCTACCTCAATTGAGTCTCTCTGCATTAGTGTTCTTTACATCGGATCAAGGGTGACAAATATCATTCCACTTATGCAAAGTATTGCAAACATGCCAAAATTAACTCATCTCCGATTAGTGATGGTGGCTTTTAATGTAATGGGGTGGAATCCTGAACCACCTGGAGTTGGCATCAACTATGCAGAGGACTCACTTCAGGCCCTCCAGACATCAACAACGCTTGAAGGTCTTGAGATCGTGACTGGGGACGAGGTCCTTGGCCCAGTGATGGGCCAATACTTCTCTAGAAACAATCTTAGAGAAGTAAGCAACTGCCGAAGCCTCAATGCTGATTTATGAACTGAAAGTGGATTGGAATAGAGAAAAGGGGTGCATAAGAGAACATAAGGTATGTATGATTGTATGAAAGGAGGAGTAGATATAATCATAATCTAGAACAACATGGCATTGAGTCCAGGCTCTTTTTAATCAAAACAACACCCAGCCAATCTATCCATATCTTATTAGATATTATGGCATACTTCCTATGTATCATGCTCCACAGATGCAAATCTTCGTTCGATCGCTAGAGAAAACAATAATGCTGCATGGCTGCAAAATGCCTGTGTTGCACCATGCTAGTGCATAGGGGAGACCAAGCGATCAATAATCGATTCATACTGCTAAATACAGTCATTAGATCGGCATCAAATGATAGTAGTCTGGTAGAGCATTGGCAGTATCAGCTTCCCCCAAAAGAATATCTATTTAATATATACTCATATCAACATCAAATCAGATATTATTAGATATCAACTTAAATCCTTGTACACATACATAATCTGATGTCGGGTCTCTGCAAATGTGTCACCGATTGTGTAACTGAAACGCCAAAGTTTCTCTTAGAAGAGAACTGCAACGCCATTATATCTAATGTAAAAGAATGTCATACATCAGCCACACAGACTATTGAATTATGTACATCTACACTCGTTACATCAAAACAGTTAGTATCATGTGGAGAAACAATACAGCAATCATTAATCGGTACTACCAGAGATCTAGATGCCGACTCGTTTGCAGTGATTGCCGATCTGATTGATGGAGACAAGACAAAGGAAGCAAAAGATTTGGCAGTCAGTATGAAGGATAGATCGACTGAATGCATTTTGGACAGTATTACTCGTAGTATGATCGATGTTGGTATCATTGGCAACTATTCTGTGCTTGGTTTGGTATGCATAGCCGTAATAACCGCGATGATAGAGCATTTTGATTGCATAACTTTTGCTTCGGAGAATCAAATCTGAAAACTGCAAACTCATAGATGATATGAGATATTATGTATCGTCGCTTGTACCTCAATTTCATCGGTTATACTTGCAGTATGATTGATGTTGGTATCATATGCAACCGTGGTGTGCTTGGTTTGGTATGCATAGCCGGATTAGCCGCCGAGTTATGCATTCTAGATTGCATATCTTTTGTGCTTGTGAGATACTAAATTTCAATATCATATCACATAAACAATATGATAAGCGTTGTATCGTCGCTTGTACCTTGTTTTCGCGGCATCCGGTCAAATGAGAGTTCACACGGGTATCACAGACAACTCTTCTGTGCTTGGTTTGGTATGCATAGCCGTAGTAGCCGCCGAGTAATGTCATTTTGATTGCTACATTTCATGCTTGCAAATACCAAATGTCAATATCATATCTGATAAACGATATGATATGTGTTGTATCGTCGCTAGTGCTTCATTTTCGCGGCTGATAGTATCACGAGTGTTGTAGGTAGTATCAAGACGAGAGCAATGTACTTTGAATGGCACATTTAGTTGATATAGCTGCCGAGTTATGTGTTCTAAGATTATGCATATCGCTCGGAGATAACTTTTATGAGATATGTTGTATCATCTCTTACTCATCAGTATCACTGCTGAAACTAACATGATGACTGCAATACATATCACTGCAAAGGCCGATGTACATGGATTATATGTAGTGACGAATATAGCTGCTATGCAGTGATGAGAATGGCGGAGTTGTTATTCTACTGCCTTGTTATTCTACTGCCCTTTTATGTGCTTGTTTTTTATTCTTATTTTATGTACTCATAACCCAACAAGCACACGACAAGCACAACAAGCACAAACTTCAACAAGCACATTTCATACCTGCCATTATCAATTCAAATGGTAGATTCATTGGAAAAGAGTGTAGATGCCTTGCCAGATGTTATTGAAAAGTATATTGAAAAGAAGGCACAACAATCAGTTACTAATGATCTAACTATAGAAGAGCGTGATATGATAGTAGATGGCGGTGGTATCGATAAGGATGTTGGTGAATTGCAACGGTGTGTCGATGCTATTGAGAACTTAAATTTACTGACCGCCATTGAATCAGGCAAAAATGCATTCACTGCAACAAGGAGAAGAGTATACTTTGCCATACCATCTTTAAACTGATCAAGAAGTTTGCTAGCGACGTTGACGTTATTGCCACCGCGGTTTCTAATATGGATGCTTCTACTGTGTTAGAGAAAGTAAAAGATGGTAGTATACTCAAAGCAATCGGCCTTTCCAAATTCATGAAGCAGTTGGCTGAGGGGTGTAAACGCCTAATGGATAAGGTCATTCAGCTCTTTCATATGGCAACTGGGAAATTAAGTATACTGTGGCGAGCTCTAGCAACTGCAAAAGATGTAATGGTGAAAAGTCTAACAGAAGTTGTAAATGCCAAATCACTATGTGGAGAAGCAAGTGAGAAAGCTGAAAATTTGAAGCAAATGACGATATCATTCGGTAATATAGAGGCAATCCAGCTTGTCAAGTCACTAGGTGGCAGGAGAGATAGATCCATAAGTGATGCAGCAGATATATCAAGAGGGATAGATGATGGAATTGAAGCTGCCTGCAGTCAACTGAAGAGCGCGTCAAAGAGTGTGGGCGATGAGTATGCCAATTTGCCTTCAATTATCACTGAGGGAATCAGTGATACAGAAGAGGACGATGAGATAAACTCATTTACTGTTCAGATTCGAGATGTTAGTGGTGATATTAAACAACTAGAAGAAGCTACCAAGTCAATTGAAGATGCAGACATCTTACATGCAGCGACAACCATTCACAAAGAAGTAAAGACTGTTCCTGACAAAGTCGATACCTGCCGAGAAATGATTCAAAGTTGTACAGATTTTACAAACCGAAGCAAGTCATCCATCGACAATTTCCTGGGTAAGTGGAGCCTTGAAACTGCAATATCACATATAAAAGAGATGAGTCGTTTAGTTTCCCTCTCGAAATTAATGGAGACATTGGTTGAGCAAATACACAAGTTGATGAAAGCCATTACAACTCTACTTCAGGTTATATCTACAAAGATACAAACGATGATGCAAAACAGTGGATTAGATTCAGTGGTAGATTCAGTTACAGATGCAGCAGCGGATCTAGTAACTGATGGAATCAGCAACGTTGTGGGGAAAGTATTTGGGTCGTAAGTATGTGTCAAGAGAACAATCTGAAGGCTCAGGAGTGAGAGTATAGAGCTAAGTTTAGTATCTTTGAAGAGTGGGGTAGAAGTAGACAAGGCAGTGAAGAATAAGAAGTACACCCGAGAGAACTAAGTGTCAGTGTAAGGAATAAGGAGCAGTAGGTCCATTGCTTTTCTTCTACTGCATCCAAGAGACGTTTGCTCGCCATTTCCGTTTTCTAAGTCAACAAAGTCTTAACCTGCTGTTTTCTTCCATCCTCATTGCATGGCGTTCATTCAATCCATTGTACATACTTATCACAATATCGTTTTATCTCAACCATGGTATTCAGAATATACGCACAGTTGGTATTGGTCGCCGCAGTCGCAATCATCCTATCTAAAAGTTGCAATGCATTTACTACTACTCAACTTCATTGCAACTCGAAATCATCGGTTGTCATGTCGATGATTAACAATAGCAACAACAACAATGAAGAACAAGATATCGTTAGTAGTCGTAGATCAATTCTATCATCTTTTCTTGCAACTGCTGTGGTAGGTGGGGCTTCTATCTTATCGTTACCTGAGAATGCACTGGCAGAAGCAGAGACTATGGAAAGAGGAGGTGTTCAGTTAACTCCATTCAATTCATTGGCATTTAATTACCGTGGTACGTCCTTATTGTTTGAATATGATGTGTACATTAATGTACAACTTATTGCTACTCGATTGGTTGCAATATGCCATATCTGACTCTATTTGTTATATCTATCTACATTTATTCATGCAACAATTTATAAAAACAAACAATACAAACATACTTTGATATTCAGGTGGAGATAGCCCAACTGTTAATGGATCTACAATTAATGAAGCTTCAATATCATACTCAGAGTTTTTAGAAAAGTTAAGCAACGATCAGGAATGTCCGCGTTTGTGCTCCTTTATTATGTGTGTTTGACTGCCATACAAATCACATACACTAACATAAGAAGTTTCTATATCTTCTCTTTTATCATCATAAATCACGCTAACTCATCTCCCAGGTTAGTTTTGTTGAGTTTCTTGCCCCGAATGGAGACTGCGCATACGCTACAATTAAAGGAGAAGATGGGAAGGACAACAAACCAATTAGAATTGGAGAAGGCTATCCAATTGAGGATCCACTTGGCTGGTCATCTCCCGCGTTTGTAGTAAAGGCTGTTACAAAGAAGAATGTACCATATAAATTCGTCGTACCTGGATTATCGGACTCTTTTCAATAAAGAAACAGAAAGCCAATAGATAAATTATTTGCCAATTGAGATGTGAAGAAGATTAAAATGGCCAGCACACGAGATAACTACTGATACTTAAAGAATATACTTCAGTTTCTCAATAAGTAACTCTCAACTTCTTTATTTATAAACACGTGTTATTAGACATACTGATCTCATTTAACCAAACAGAGCTCCTTCAAGCGCAGTATATCTCTCATCCCGGCCTCCTGACGATTCCGAACTCGAACTTGACTCATCGACATCATCACTATCCTCATCGTCTTCCACAAATGATCCATCATCAGTATAATACGATGCACTTGGTATGCTTAAGGGGTTGTGACATCGTCCCAAGTTTTCCAAACTATACTTATTGGTAGAAACGACATCTTCCTCAATAACGGATGATAGCGTCTCACTGATATCATTACCATCTTTATCTCCGCACATTAGCAGTGCTGAGTTTAAACCTACACATGAGAATCGTTCTCTCCACGTCTGTCTCTTGTTACTTGAGCTGTCTGCAGCACGGTGTGGGAACGAGGATGACTTGGGCACAGGAACGGAAGGATCCACAGAATGGGTATCCTCCGACTCGGCCCGGCTTTGTGTAGAATTTAAGTTTGGTTGACTATCTCGAACACCTTCTTTAGAATCAATCATCATGGTATTGATATTGGGATTGCTAGAGAGCTTAGTATGATCTGGAGTAGTATTGAAAGGCACAACTTCAATGCCATTCTGAGACAGAAATGAACAGCCTTCAGTCAAGTCAGATACAACTGAACTCATATCGGTAGTTGTGGCGCTGTTCGATCTTGTCACGCTCAAGTTATGTCCTTGATATTTGGACGGGACACTCATATACGCCGAGCTTGAACAGGAAGCTTCGTCATCATCATCATCTTCTTCATTGTCTTCCACATCTTGTGTCTCCTCGGTATCTTCTTGAGGGTCGTCTTGCTCATCTTCGGGATGACTCATGACTCTAATCATTGGCAATGTATCATCTTCAATGATCTGAGCGGTGCTTCCAGGGGAAGACGGAGCAGTAGTGGTAGTACTTACATCTTCCAGTGTTGGCTGCTCCTCCTTCTTGGCAGCAATCACATCTTTCTGAAGACTCATCTCTCTCAACTCCTCCTTCATCTGTTTCTCCTTCATCTTCATATCATGCATCTCCTTTTGTTTGATCATACTGTCAGTGATCATAGTAACATTGAACCGTTCACTGATGGTTACAGTTTCACCAATAGACGGCGAAACTGCCACACGTATCTTGATAGTAGCATCAGTATCCATGGATACTTTGATAGTATCATCTTTCAATTTCATCATCATTGGCTTATTGACACCGTTCTTCTTGCTCTTGATAGGATTACAGTTGGTAATGGGCAGTGTATATACAAAACTACCTGATCTAGTATCGGCGGATAGTGGTATACTAGCTGTGCCGAGCTTGAACATACGGCCTTGTCGTGAGATGGCAATTTGCATCAAGGCTTCTTGCTCTTCCTTTTGCTGTAATCTCGAAGATAACGAGGGGTCGTTGCTCTCCTCATGTTTGTCAAAGGTATGCATAAATCGATAATGAGATGACACACCTTCTTTCTGCTGCAATGTATCAATAGTAGGCCACTGGATATCGGCATCACAGTCATACTCGTCAGATGATAACTGCAACGGTAAACTTCCCACATGAGTCATCCTCTTCTTCTTCTTGGCCATCCTTGTAAATGATGTTACAACAGTCGTCGACGACTTGTCATTACTGTTATCAGTAATGTTATTATTTGACGACGACGTTGTCGATGGAGCACAACTTTGAGTATCTACATCGAGATTGATACCCTTCTTGCGTCGAGCTGGTGATAGACTTCTAGATGGGAATGCTCGTGACGGTGATATACCCCTTAATACACCACTCTTCTTCTTTATAGCAGTATCTTTAACATGGAGGCCAGATATACTGAGTATCGTAACACTGACGTTGACCTGCTTCGATGTCATTATATTTCTATTCTATTGCAATAAAAGTATATCAATTAAATTATCTCATATACATATCCAACTCTCTCCCCTATGTACAATTTATTAACTTTGATTCCAGATACAGTGAGCACCGATTTATCCTATGTGAAATAGATATCGTTATGCCATTCTGTATTGCTCTCGATCTATTGTTGCTCATCGAGTGGATTATTTGGGGCATATCTATGGCTATTTTGTGAGAAGAAGTTGAGAAATGCGAATTTTGTCGAACATCTTCTTCCTGGTGTTAGGCTAGATACTATTCTATAGAAAGGCATTGTCACCATTGCATGCTTCATTGTACTCTGATCTTATCATTCTAATGTTAGGATTTTATTATCCCATTAGCATATATACTCTTACATCTAGGGTTGACTTTGTATCCTCTCTACATCATAGCATATAATTCGGTATTCGTATATCTTCTAGTAGCCTATGTCTTGAATCAACTTAACCACATCCACTGGATTCTCATATGGTAACACGTTCAAACCACTGAGTGATATAAGTTTACATCTTTCTCCAAGCTCACTTTGATATGGTTGTCTATCTTTGACACGTTTATCACCTTCCCCTGATAATATCCATAATGGTTGAGTCATTTCAATCAGCTCATCCTCGAAGCTTCTATGCTGCAATAACCCGGCATTGAAGGCTTGAACAGGAGGTCTAGCTTCTTTGCATAACTCCTTTTGAGCTTCATCCAACCATTCTTCATCACATTTATCTTCAAATAGGAAGAGGTCCGAAAAGAATTGTATTACATCTCTTGACTCTAGTATTGCAAATGCTAATCGACCAAGTATTGGAGAAGATAGGAAGTTGTAATTCTTTGTCAACTCTGGTTGTGGTATTGCTGTTGTAATATCTTTATATGTTGGTGGAGATGTCAACATCAAATCGGATATACATTGATTTCTTTTAGCTAGCATTAAACCAACCGGTGCCAAGCCTCCTTGAGCTACTACCAAACATCCACTACTATTATCTCTAAAGAATGGTAACTTCCCTTCTTTCCATCGGGGAATGACTATTGTATTCAATAATGTCTCAACTCCTTCAACCCAGCTGAGTGGGAAGAACAATCCATTCTTATCTGGATTCCAAGCATCAGCACCGTGATCTATCCCGCATCCAATCAGATCTGGTGCATATATTGCAGGATTGTTATCATATGAATCTAATATCTTCTTCCAGAACCACGACGATAGACCTATCCCGACTGGGTGTATTAATATTATGGGAGGACTGTTCTCTTTACCCGGTGAAGCCTTTTTGTATAGATATGTTAGTTTGAAATCTTTATGTTGATATTCTTCTATCGATACTGATTCTGTATCTTTTTGTTGCATTTGTAATGATATTGATAATCTATTGTTACTATTGATAGTACTACTTCCAAAACTAAATGCATCCATTGATGATAAGAACAACAATAGTGATATTGATATTAGTATTAGCAAAGCTCCCGCCACCATGATATTATATTACTGATACTTATTTCGAGGATTGTGCAAAGATGAGTATTTTTGTAGAGGAAGATCTTATGCCCTGGACCAATCTGATTGCAGTTTCGCCAACCCTGAATTACTTAATTGAAAGAGCTATATCACCTGACCATTTACTACGAACATGTCTATTATCATCCATCCCCCGATCTTCCCCTCTTCAACAACAACAAAACAACTCTCCTCAAAAAAAAAAGATCCAAAGGATACCGCTCGAGCACCACCAATTGAAAGACAATTATACAATCAGCTCAGCTAGCATTGGCTTTATGGTATGTATGGTGGATAGTGACACATAAGCTATCATTGATATTAATTGACCACCTTGATAGCATTGACAATAGAGAGTAGATGATATGAGAGCGTGCGTGACTGAGTTGAGCGGTATCCTTTTTGAAACTACGAAGTTGCAAAGATGAAGTAATAGGGAGTATGACTACCCAAGATATGTATACGATACGCCTAACAATAAAGACTTCTAATATCTGACGGTAACGGTGGATGTTGACTAGTTGGCGCTTTATACCTATCCATTAGTTTTGAGAAGAGAGGATAAACATTTATATTTATTTGTGATTGTCATTGGGAATTATCAGCTTCATCCTCATTTTGATACCCTGATACCCTACACTCTTCTCGTATTATTGTACAAAGAAAGAGTATAACATTTTACTTTGAGCTTTGTGTATCAGATCATTAATTATCATGTCAGGCTGGCAAGCACCTCTCATCAAGTTGATTAGTCTTATTATCATATTACCATTTTCATTAACATATCTACATTTATATTATTATACATATTGGAAGAATGAGTACTGTTTTGTTGGTCCGTATATATCAAGTGTAAGCGGTAGTTATATTGTTGAGGGCATTATTGATAGTAGCAATGTTGCTGATAATGAGATGCGAAGTGAGACATCATCAGCAGCAATATCAGATCAACCTATTGTTGGAGATGATACTCAACAATTCCATGGTATATACAGTCCAAATAGGGCATATGTACCAAAAAGTAAACGGAAGAAGAATCACAATGATAAGCAAGTACAATTTCAACAAAAGTATGCATCATCAACAACCTCAAGAAGCAAACTATCATCATGGTTTGGAGGTTCCTGGCCATCAATAACAAAATCATCCATAATGATTTCATCCCCATCGTCACAATTATCTAACCATAAACAATTACATACTCATCAAGATACAAGTATGAATGCAGATCACGTAATGACATTTGTCAATGAGAATAATGTAAAGAAGTGGTGTTTGTATTCATCATCTTCTTCAACTGAAGCCAGATGGTGTTCAGAACCAATGCCAACTAATGCCGAGAAGGGTACAATCTATGCTTATCCACCCAGTGGGTTGTGGAAAACTTCTACAAAACAATCATATCCACCATTGATTGTATCATGTCCAACACCAACAACTACTCTTCCATCCGACTCAAACAGAAAAGGCAGGCATCAAAATCTATTCAATGGCAAACATAATAAGAACATACAATTCTTACTCGATCATCCATCAACTGCAATACTACTGTTGTTGAATATAGGTTTGGCTTTTCTATACTGGAATCAGAGAGTCAATCCATCGTTGGTATGGAAGGAGTACACTAAAATCGTAAAGGAGCACGAATGGTGGAGAGGATTGACAGGTGCTCTTGCACACTTTGATTTGATGCATATCGGTTTTAATATGATGTCGTTAGATACTTCAGGGCGCGAGTTGGAAGGATACTTCGGAAGTGTAGTATTTCTAGTATACAACATTGCCATGATAGTGTTCACAACAATGGTAATGATGGCTATGGTATACATTCGAATACAATGGTTGCAATACAAGATTGATAATGGGGCGAATGCGCAAACAACATTGTCATATCAAGAACAACAACAAAGATTGCAAAGCTCAAGTTCTGTCGGGTTTAGTGCCGTACTTTTTGCCTGGATGGTTATTAGCACTCTAGAAAGGAATCAGCCTACTTGCCCTGTTCCCTTCTTCAATGATGTTTGCTTCTCCACATATTCATTTGGTCCACTCAAGTTCAATATTGCTCCGATTGCGAGCCTCATTTTTATTCAATTTATCGTGCCTCGGGTTTCTTTTATGGGGTAAGTCAAATCTGTCCGTACATCTAGTTCATGCCTCTATATGTACTCATACTTGGTTATGCATGATAGACACTTGGCAGGGATAATATGTGGATTTATGCTACACTGGGGAGTTATACCTCCATTGGAGATCTGTAGTCCAAACGTCTTGATCAGTGGGGTGTTCTTAGGTGGATTAGTTTTCAGGAGAAAAGCGATCCCCGTACGACCATTGTTGACTGCTGTTTTAGATGAAGAAGGATGTGTTGAACATGAGGAGTATCTAAGATCTCTACTATCCGAAGATGAACTAGGGGCTGAGGGAGGAGACTCGACCCACTCATCTACGAGTAATGGTTCTAGTACTTCTTCGCCCACTTCTGATCCATTCATGAGAAGTAGACAAAAGAAGAAGGACCGTGAGCGAGCGGAGGCTCGTAGGAAACAAAGGACTCTTCTCTTTGTACGAAGCTTGATTGGAGCTGTAACGTTGATATCGTTATTCGTCTTTGGATGGACTAGTAGCCTTGTTCTTTCACAGTGTATCGTACTGGCATTCTTCATGTTTGGTACTCAGAGCAGCTTCATTATCTGGGCATATACTCGGTCAAAGGTGGAGACAGACATCATTGAGCCTGAGAAGAAAAGGTCTGGCCGCATATGGCGCGGATTGCTGTTGTCAACCGTACTTACTATCATCGTTGACGCCATGACAATGGCTTCTTGGTTCACACTTTCTACCTTGATCTCTGGAGATCAATTCTCATTACCAATTGGATTAGTATCTGTTTCATTATTCATGCTCTTCCGCATGACTATCAACTTGCTTGCATTACTTGTATCGTCGAAAATACTTCATCAAATGGGAGAAGTCGGGGGTGGTATCTTTGTTAGGGTACTCTCAATGGTCATCAATTGGAGCAAGCAAATCATTGGCGATACGTCTATATCATCTTGTTTCACACACAGAGCTTCCTGGACTGCATTTGAGGGGCGTGGAATTACTTTGGGTAGCAGACACTAGTTGCGAGTAAAAGTATAATTAATTCATATATGCATGAGCGACATATCTAGTTGCAATTCATTATCTTATATATCAATGTTGTATTATACACCTCTACAAAAGGGAGTCCTCCGATTGATTGCTCCTCTCCCTCTGCTATCTAGGAGGACCGAATAACATGTTTCTTTTCTCTGAAACAGACATCTTATCAACTTTTCCGTACACTCGTTTAGTTCCTTGTTCATCTACTGTTTCTTCAACCTTGGTCTGGCTCTGTATTAAGTTAGCAGGCAAACTGGAAGATAATTCACGTCTTCCTTCTTTCTCGATCACTATACCGACATCTGACGACTGATCTTTGAGTACATTTCGTCTTGATTTCTTGAGCATGTCGGCAAATGCATTGCCTTGAGGTGAATCTGGCGGTGGACCAAAGAGATTACTAAGTTGTTCCTTCTTATTCTCCAATTCCTTCTTCTTCTCTTCGGGAGTTGGTGGAGTAGGTTGCCGAAGCGGTGGAACATTCTTGTTGTCTACCGCAGAACTTGCCTGACTTTTAGGAACGCTCTGCTTCTTATCAGGACTGGACGATCCTCCTTGACGCATAGAAGCCTCGTGCCGTTTACGATGTTGTTGATCCTTTTGTCGTTGTTGCATCTGAATAGCTTTAATCGCTGGAAGATGCGCGTTGTACAGTTTATGAGATGAAAATGAGACGATTGCAACAAATGTTAGTACATGCGGCTTGCAAAGACAATCACATAAAAGCAAACTAAGTTCAAACAAGTGACCAAATCACCCAGACTTCACTTTGAACACATGGATTCATAAGATAAAACAATACTAACGCGGACTTTCCTGCCTCCATCTTCTTCACACCAGCTGTATCACCCTTCAATAAATATACATCTCTTGCCTTTTCGCAAAAGTAGAGGGCCTCGTTTTGATTAGGGGCATCTCCACTGGCACTTTGTTGCGGGACAGTCTTGGATGACTTCTTGGGCTGTTGACTTCTAGCCACATTCCTAACTTTAGGTGGTTCAATAACTTCGTTTTGACTTTGTATTGGTTGGAATGCCGATCCCTCACCCTTTGATACACTCGCATCTTGCTGTTGCCCTCTCTTGAACCAACTCCTGCCCTGATTACTATTAGATGCACTCATTTCAGCAGAGGCACTCATTTCATCTGCCCGTGCCATTGCTGCTGCTCGTTCTTCGGCCTTCTTAATTGCCGCTTCACGAGCTGCAGCGTCTGATGCCAACCTCTCTTTCTCTATCCTGTTAGCCTCTGCTTTTTCAGCCAATACTCGTTCATGCTCAATACGCTCTTGTTCTAATCTCTCGGCTCGTCTTTTTTCCTCGGCTGCCAGTCTACTCTGTTCAAGTCTTTCGTTCTCAGCATTAAGTTTATCGATTTCAGCTTTCATCCTTTCATTCTCAAGTCGCTCATTCTCGGCCTTCAATCTGTCAAGCTCAGCTTGCCTTGCTTCGTCAGTGGCAAGCCTTTCCTTCTCGAGCCTTGCATTCTCAGCCTTCAACTTATCTAACTCAGCTTGCCTTGTTTCCTCGGCTAATAATCTTTCATGTTCTAGTCTAGCATTCTCTGCCTTTAATCTCTCTAGCTCGTCATTCCTAATAGCTTCAGCTTGCCTTGCCTCCTCGGCTGCTAATCGTTCCTGTTCAGCCTTGAGTCTTTCTTCTTCGCGTTTTTTCTCAAGTTCAGCCACAATCCGTCTACTTTCCTCGGCCATCTTTCTTGTACGTTCCCTCTTATCTAATTCAGCTCGTCTTGCGGCTTCCTCCTCCTCAGCAGTTTTCCGTTCTTGCTCTAACTGTATGGCTTTTTGTTTATCCACTTCCATTTGTCGTTCACGTTCAGCCTCAAGTCGTCTACTCTCTTCTACATTCTTTTCCTCACTTTCTCCACTATTTGATGGACTTGAAACCTCAGGACTCTCCTTATCATCATCATCATCATCATCATCATTATCCCCCTCCTTGTGCTTAAATGCACCATTAAGCCATGCTTGACGATCTTTTACACTCATATTTTTCGTCATTACAGGTTTATTTTGGGGTGAGGAGTATGATTTATTGGTTGGACTTGGTTTCTTCTGTCCAATACCACTTAGCCATGCTTGACGTTCTTTCACACTCATATGTTTTGGTATATCGTCGTCTTCGTCCTGTTGTCCACCAGCGTTAACAGGTGGAGGTGTCTCCTTCTTCATCTCCCATGATCCTGGATGATGATGTACTGGACTAGACCTTGTCTTATCATGCTGTTCTCCGGCTGATACCGCCGCTGCTGCTTCTGCTTCTTCTGCTAGTCTCCTACTTTCCTCGGCCATTTTCTTGGCACGGTCCCTCCTGTCGAGTTCAGCTCGCTGAGCTGCTTCCTCGGCAGCAATTCGTTCTTTTTCTAATTCAATAGCCTTCTGTCGATCTTCCTCGGATTCAATTGTGCTTGGTTCTCCCTCCTCATCATCTTCCCGAGGCATAGATTTGAGTGTATTAAGTAACTCTTCTTCTCTACCATTATATTCTTTAATGAGCTCGTCAATATAATCAACTTCAGTGGGCATAACTGTATAAAAAGAGACGAGGAGGGTTAGATCGTATTATAACTCGTTGTAATATGCATGAATATGTGATTTTATACAACTCACCTTGACGAACTAATTTTTCAACTGTTGTTCGGAAATCTTCTTCCTCCGGCGGCGGTTCTGTATCCTTTTCTTTTTCAGGTTGTACAGATGGCATATCTTGTAAATCTCCCTTATCATCCTCAGGCACATCATGTGTCACTTTCTCCATATCCCGATCTTGGAGAATATCATCACTTTCCACACCACCACCAACACTACTATCAGCTTCCTTAGCCTTTTCAATCAAAGGACTATCACCCCACTGACTAACATCCGGTGCATTACGATTCTTTAAACTTTGTATCGTACTATCAGCATCATCTTTCTTTTTAAATGCACTATTTGTTAACCATGCCTGACGTTCTTTCACACTCATTTTACCACCGCTGCCGCCAATACCGCCACTTCCCGAGGATATTACAGGTCGAGGATTATTTGGTGAAGAATTAGGTGATTTCTTAAACGCTTGAGATTTTAACCATGCCTGACGTTCTTTCACGCTCATTGATTTAGGTTCTTCAATTTCATCTGTATCTTTTGAAGGGGTATTATTATAAATTTGTCCAGCATTCACTGGTGGTGGAATATATTGCTTCTTCTCCCATGATCGTGGTGTACGTTTTGCTGAAGTATTACTGCCGTAATAGTTTTGTGCCTCGGGTGTAACAGTCTTCTTTTCAAATGCACCTGTTAGCCATGCTTGTTTATCTTTTACACTCATTTTCTTTTCTAGTGATGGGGTATTTGCTGCTGTTGTTTCTTCGGTATCTGATGAGGGTGCTTGGGGTGTAGCGGGTGGTGGCTGTTTAGTTAAATCCTTTTTATTATGTTCAACCTCCGAGGAATGATCTCCCGAACCAGTCGAACTTGATGAGTAGCACACTCCTGGTTCTTGTTCAGCTGTGTTATCGCCCCCTTTTTCAACTACCGCTGAACTACCCTCATCTTTATCCCCAGTATTAGTATCAGTATCTACAATATCACCAACATCTTTAATTTCATCAACATTACAATAATCATCTGGATCAACGCCAATTTGTTCCTCAGTATTATTAATGGGGGCCTGTTCTTGTGTACTAGATTCCGGTGGAGGGGTATCATCAGTAGTATCAGCCATTGCCAACTTACGAATAATATCATTCTGCATTTGACTATATTCATCTTCAATATTCTCCCCCTTATTATCACCCCCTAAATTATTATTGTTCTGGGCAGCAGCACTGGCCTTTTGTTCAACACATAATGGACAATCATTTAATAATACAGTCCATCCACGCAATGCCTTCTTTTTACGGAGTTTAATTTGTGGATGATGGATACAGTTCCCCTTTTTATCGTATTCTGCCATTGTTGATTTATTGATTTATAGGTATATAAAATGGTATGTATCAAAATTGTTTATAATGTTTTTGTTGCAATCAGTTGTTGTTTATATTGTTTGGTATATTGAATCGCACTCCTACGTTGTGATTTGTTGATGCTATTAAAGTATGCTATTAGTACACTGTTTCGGTATATTGTGACAGGCATACGCCTCAAGTTTATTAGTATTGCCTCAAGGCTTCTGTCAAATTGTTGAATAAAGTAGGTTTGGATTATTCATTCGTCCTATCTTAGGCATGTCCGGGCAGTAGTATAATTCTTTCCGACGTCTTAAGTATGGTATCCATTGAGGTCGATACGTAGGCGAGTAGGTAATAACAGAACCCTCCTTTACTTTCAGCAAAAACAAATCAAAAACTACAGGAGATCAAGTTCATGAACACAACGATTGGTATCAAAGTATTTGGTCTCGTATGTTTATACCTAGTCAATAAGATCAGCTTTTAAACGTTCTTTCTACTGGTGTTAGAGCGCCGGCTCTCAAAAGCTGTGGTGATAAGAAGAGGGCTGGTATCCTTGGACCAATTATAGGTATTAAACATCAAGCTGTTTCTTCTTTATCTATTGATATAAATTTGATACATCACTATGCCCCGAGGAGAGGGTGAAGATCGAGATCGAGAACATAGACGTCGAGAACGTCGTCATCGTAGTGATCGTGGTGAGAATGGTGAAAGAGGTGAGCGTAGGCGAAGAAGACGAAAACATAGAGATCGAGAAAATGGTGAACGAGATACAACTGACACCAATAATAATGAAGTAGAGGCTGATACTAATAATAGTGGTAGCAATAATAACAATAGTCCTCCTCCAACTTCTTCATCCAATAATCGTCGTCGTAATAATAGTAATAACAATCAACAACATACAGAATCATACACAACAAACGATTACACAACCGATACACAAACTGAGATATCAACCTTACATGACCGTGAATTGTCTGAATTGCAAGTATTATGTGACTCGGCATCCTCTGACGATCCATCAACATGGGAGGCAATACGACGTTGGTTACGTAATCATTCTGCTGATGATGCACGTGCGGCTGCGGAACGACGAGGTGATTATGAAACTACGCCATTGCATTTGGCATGTAGGAATTGTCCACCATTGGATATTGTGAATATGTTATTGACAGCTAGTCCACGGACTGTGGAATTGGCTGATTCTTTTGGTTGGCTTCCTTTACATTATGGTAAGTTTAAGTTGTGTGGTGTATTGAGATTGGGGTGGAGATGTTTTATCGTATTGTTCGCACATCTTATGCACAATTTTTAATATATATCTAATACACAATTCTTGACACTCAAAAACAGCATGTGCCAATGAATCATCAGAGGATGTATTAGTAATGTTAGCAGAACAATATCCCGAAAGTAAAACAAGTGTTGATAAGCGTAAACGTACACCATTGCACTTTGCCCTAGGACATACTGAACGTCCTGCTTCTGTTGCCACGGTTGTATTATTAAGTGGGACGGGTGCTGCCTTGATGGCTGATGAGAATGGAATGTTGGTAAGTGCATATTGAGTGTATCGGAGTGTTTAGATTTGTCAGATTTCTTATCCTCAAATCCCCAATACAATGTCTCTTATAATAATCAAGCCGCTGCACTATGCATGTGCTTATGGAGCAACTGAACAATCCCTTCGAGTACTTACTGATGATCATATACAAACAATAACAGCAACAGACAATCGTGGTAGAACACCTCTTCATTTCGCTCTAGGTAATGCCGATAGAGTAGCAAGTCCCGGCGTGGTGGGTCTACTCTTATCACAAAATCCTGCAGTTGCCAACGCCATTGACTTAGAAGGCAACTTGCCCATCCATCTCCTAGCCACGCGAGCACAAGCAATTAAAGATGACGAGAAAGAAAAATGTACAAATTGTCAAGAATGTTTCAGTCTATATCTTAATTCCAACCCACGTGCCACTGCGGATTTATTAACGGCATTACAATCATTACCAGAATGGTTACGAGATTATGCGGTATTAAGTCCAGTAGTGCAAAAGATATTGAATGTTAAGATTGCACAAAAGTTTCCTACGGCTGTTACACTATTGGATTTCGTATTCTATGTATTAGTTATTGCCTTCTTTCAAGTATCGGTTATTGCAAGTTTAGAAGATAGGAATAGTGAGGACGGAACAGTTGTGATGAATAAAGGATTGCTAGTTCCACTTTATATTGCAGTATTATACTTTTCGGTGAGAGAAATTGTCCAGGCATTATCATTGGCTAGTTTAGGATTGTTCAATACATATGTATCAGATCCGTCAAATGCACTTGATATTATATACATTTTATTGGTATTGTTTTGGACAATTGTAATGAACACTGGTGGACTTCCAACAGCGGCATTTCAAACCGGAGCTGCACTATCAATGGCCATCTTTTGGGTAATGATTCTTAGTTTCTTACAAAGTATTCTTGTGGGCTTTGCTGTGTTTGTGGGAGGTGTGATATATGTGGTGAAACGACTTGCTGCATTCTTGCTAGCCTTGGCTGTCATCTTAATTGCCTTCAGTCAAATGTTTTATACCCTCTTCCGACAGACTGAACACTGTGAATTTGGAGAGAATGCCGACTATTACACTGAATTCCCAGTAAGATCAATGGATTGTGGTACTAATGATGCAACAAACGAATTAGAATGTACGACTGGTGTCGATTGTGAGCCAATAAACACAGATCCCTTCTGTAATTTCCGAACATCATTCTTCAAGGTCTTTACTATGTTGTTAGGAGAGGTAGATGAAGTATACTTCAGAAATGATAGTCTGGCTACATTCCTATATGCACTCTTTATGTTTGCAGTTGTGATTGTATTGGCGAACGTTCTTATTGCTATTGTTACCGACTCATACGGTGTTATTCAAAATGAAAGAGCTGCATTAGTATTCTGGTCAAATCGGCTTGATTTCGTGGCAGAGATGGATGTTATATCGAATAACTTTTCCCGAAAGGGCGGAGGTGGAGGAAGTGTCGAAGAAGATAGCACTATGGGAGAACTGTGGAAGAAGTTTATGTATCTGTTTGATGATGACATTGATGAACATGGTGTTATGTCTCTTGGTACGTATCCTCTGTGTAATGTATTGTATTGTTATGTGTCATGTATACTATTATATGCTCATATATATTCTCATATACCTAATACCCACATTACACACCTCATACACACACACTTACAGAATTTATAATATACATTGTCTTGAGAGTGTTTACGGCATGTGTCATCATTCCTTTGTGGATTATAATTGGCTTTATTAGTTTTGGAATGTTATGGCCACCACAAGTTAGAGAGAAGCTCTTGACGAGTCAAATGACAAGCCGAACAGAAAAGGAGAGTGCTGAAAGAACTCGATTAGACCAGGTCAGTAGATTGAAAGAAGATGTATCCTCATTTCAAGAAGAGGTGAGGGTTGATATGGAGAAGGGAAGGGATGACTTGTACATTGTCAAAGCTGTTCTCGACTCTACGAAAACTGAGATTCACGAGGAGATGGACAATGTCAAGGAAATTGTCACAGAGTTGTTTGAATTGTTATCTTCATAATAGTAACTTAATGTGAACTAGTATATATGTCATGTCATATGTATATATTGCAATATCAATTGAGTAGCCATTATATCCAATTTAGTGAAGAGGTTTAGTTTAGGCTAAGAACAAATTGTTCCCAATCGATGCATTTCCCACTTCCTCCTCCACAAAGCATACTTTTGACAGTTGTGCACTGCAGCTGCATACAAAGAATAATCTATATTCAATCCCAACGATGTTGGTGCTCCCAGATCATATATCATCTACAAGTTTTCAAAAATTGCCATTTCTTGTGCACTTGGCCGATAGCTCCTTTGTAGACGATTGTACACGTTGTATGGAGGAGGCTCGTAGTATCCCTTGTAGAACCTGCCCATCCCACTTGGTACAAAACCTTTCGCTACTTTTTTAGGCACATGTCCAAACCAGGTTACTTCCAATGGGTGATCAGGAGTATAGTCCCACTTCTGTTCCCAACGCCACCCTAGGTACTGTGAGTCATCTCCCGCTTCGACGAAGAAGAAACTATACTGGCGAAACTGAAACTCAGGATCCTGATTTGGATCAAGGATATCAGGAGACTCTCGGGAAAGTTGCCAATACACCTCACCGCCACGGTCGCCTTTAAACAAGCTAGGACGCTTCCTGCGAAGCGGTAGCAAGTCCTTTATCAATTGCTTGCCTTCGGCAATGTGCATAACCTCATATCGATCACCACCAATCATTGTATCCGGCAAATGAAGCTTCTCGAGCATAGGAAAGAGATCATCATTATTTGCATCAATATCGAGCAGGCTTCCAGTAATCCCTTTGGTACGATCCAAATCCAAACTCTTGAGACGAGGAAAGTCAGCAAGATCCGTCAATGTACCGCTGAATGGCACTTCACCGTCTCCAAGTTTGATCCGTTCAAGAGTGTTCTTGCACAGACTCAAAGTTTTGAGACTACCAGTAACCAACGAGTTGCTTTTACACTCAAACTCTTTGAGACAAGGCAAGCCTGCCAACATATCAAAGTCGAATTTGATCTTTTTGCAACCTTCAATTGACAAACTTTCCAGATGAGAACTACATGCGGGAAATGAGTGTAAGTTCTTGTACATTTAACATGAACATATGTGTAAACAAGACTTCATACTTACAAATTGAAGAAAGAGGAGTACCGGCCGTTCAAAGGAGCACCACTATAACCACCAATATCCAAGCTACGCAACTAAACAAAGACACAGACGTGAGAGTGAGAAGTGTAATGAGATGATATACACTAAGCAGATATCACATTACAAACTCACATTTGGAAACTTTGATAGTACATCATCAAGATTGAGAATGGTCACATCATCAGCGGCAGCAGTCGATTCAACTGCATCCTCTCCATCCGCATACCTAAAGTCTCCCCCACCCTGGTATTTACTGTCATAACTTGGATCATCTACACGAAGCTGTTGTAATCCAGGTAATACTTCTGCCATCACTACTAAGGCATTGTACATCTTGATACTATCAATTTTGAAGCATTGATGATTGGATTCAAGTGGCACTGCAGTCTCTTTAACGGCATCGATCGTCTTTTTGCATACACGGCTGTAGATATCGTAGAGGGAGTACACATGATGTGAGCATAATATCATTATCATTGAGTTTTCAAGAATACAGTAACATCTATAGAGGTAAGCACAGTGACGTACCGTACACGCATAATTTCCTTTAGTGGTAAATGACCAAAGATGTTGGCAAGGATATCAGTACTTAGTGACGTAAAGGAGGCAATAACATCATCATCTACACCATTATCAAGACGTGGCTTCTTGTTGCTTGTTTCAGACATGATGTGTGGTTTGATACTTTGCTGGATATTAAAGATACGAATACAATATGTAAGAAAAATATAAATGTAAGAAATATATAAAATGCATATAAAATATATAATACATAATACATATGCAAATACCACAGAGAGACCGTACAAATCCAAAAGAATAACAAAAAAAGTTTAGCTGCTATTATATATTGTATGTAAAAAGTATACGGTATTGCACTAGCTGCCTCATACTCTGCCAATTAATGAACATCCATAATTTTCATCATCAAATACATACCTACCTACATCTTATTGATACAGTGAGTCAGTCACCTCAATTACCAACCTCATGCAAATTCACATGAACCGAACTTTGAAAAGAAGAATAAACTAAAACGAAAACAACAAATATTTCACTAACCTTGATGAAAGAAATAGCGTCCTGCAATAGGCCAAGCAACAGCAAAATAGGTAGAACAAGGTAAAACAACAATAATATCAATCTATCTGATAACAACATCCAAAAGCTACTGAAACAAATGAAAATAGTACGTATTCTTAAAAGATACTATAACTAGATAGTACAATACGGTTAAACTCTCCCGTGGGCCAACTCATCTTCTCCCCTCTTGTGGCGGTCCTCCATACTCTCTGGCTTCGTACTCTCTATCCCTTCAAAAGTTGCAATGATGA
>Ga0214480_100084_pt1 | contig 37692 bp, 37 predicted proteins | sample M1_20Mar14CPVII9_3_FD_165042 | JGI IMG/M metagenome (GOLD analysis project Ga0214480, IMG submission 165042) | Marine eukaryotic communities from Monterey Bay, California, United States - M1_20Mar14CPVII9sort6BwellE17 | ecosystem: Environmental > Aquatic > Marine > Unclassified | place: USA... | reverse complement strand
TGTGTAGAGCAAGAGCAGAGCTTTCCAAAACACCGCTGTTTTTGATCTGAGGTTGATTTCCCGCAGAGGTAGAGCGGCTAGAAGTCTGTTGGTCTCATATATGAGACCATAGCGGGATTACTGTTAAGTAGTTAAGCTGACATTAGACATCCATATCCACCGTCACTATCATCTCCATCTAACTAATATACTATCGTCCAACTATGAAACTATTACCAATCGTTTTCCTTTCAATGTCAATGACAGAAGGGGTCAATCTCCGTTCTGTTTACAACAAGCAAGCGCCAGTATCAAAGGGCATGGAATCTCCCGTCGAAGTCGAGGGAAGAAGTCTCCGCCATTATACACAGATTCTTGATGATAACAACGATGCAGCTTGGGAACGAGAGTTGAAGGGGAAGAAGGCCAAGGTAAGGCAGCATCGACAGTGGGGCTGCTATGATCGTTAATATATTTGCACTTCACACCTGACTATATTAGACTAAAACTTTTACTAAAACTGCCACCTTTTCCTCCTTTCTACTACTAATGTAATTGTAGAAGGGAAATAAGAATGAGAACAGGAAGAATAAGAAAAACAAGAAGAATAAGAACAAGAAGAACAAAGTAAGTAAAAGATGACGAACAAAGTAAGTAAAAGATGACGTCCATTTTATATGCTTCATATATATCAGTAACAATTCAACCCCTTCTCCCATATTTCAGAAGAAGAAGACGCCTTCGCCATCTCCTTCGCCATCTACCGACCCCTTCACGCCAAAGAAGCCAAAGAAGGACAAAAAGAAGAAGGGCAAGTCGGAGAAGACATCTTCACCTTCGATTAATGCTCTTCCAACGGAGGAGGCGGGTACAGTACCATGGGAACAGGACCGCTACCTGGTATAGGAGATATGGCATGTCATCATCTGATTCCTATGGATGCAGAGTGTGTTATGTTATTGATCTAATATTCCCCATCATTAATTGTAATAACTAAGCCGCCTCAGATTTTAAATTTTGATGTTTCTGGGTGTGGAATATAGTTTTGATGGAGAATATAGAGTAGTAGATTGTTAATTGTTTTTAAGAATATTGTTGTATGATTGTATATCTCTCTTTTCATTCTCTACCATAGTTCATTTCAACACTAATTAAACCAATATCTCAAACAAATGATAGCAAGGAATCTCATCAGCATTGTAATTGCAATGAGTATGTATCTCGTCGTACTGATGGTATGGTATATTCTGTATGTGTTTATCAAAACTCTCGCGTTGCTATGTACCATATATTATACACGTCTCTTATAAAACATCACATCCATAACAAGCTTACATATCTTTTTTTATTTTTAGTACGTATCGAGATAGAATTATATGTATCTATTGTTGTTGGTTGATCAATCATGAGTTTATCATCTTCAGTTTTCCACGTATATCCGCATATATTCATTGATGCATTTATACAACTCTCGTATAGATGGTACTCATACCACTTCTATCCCCATAGACAATAATTGGTTATTATGGTGCGATGCTTGCATGATTTGGTTTAAAGATACCGTATCCAATGCGTATATAACAACTCAATTGACAACGCTGCCGCTGCCCACTGCCTCAAAACAAATAATTTTGTATATAATAGCCTATGCCTTGCGCTCTAGGATAGTCTGTGGTTGTTCTCTAGGTAGTACAGACTACAGATCGTTTGGTGCTGGGGATACTCGTTTGATCGCTATTCACTCCCTAACCGAGTCAGAGCAAAAAGGCAAAAAAGCAAATGGCAAGAACGACGCAACACGTTGCCCCTACTACCTACTCGATGTTTTAAGGTCTGAATCAATTGCTCAACATAAACCTGATATACAGTCAGATATCATCCAAAGGAAAAGAAATCTTCAATTGCAATAGCAATTTTGCAATACTAAAATTATACAAGCAAAGTGACAGCATATCAAACAAATGAACTTCTCAACAACCACCTTGGCCATATGGCTATTATCCCTCTCTACAACCAATGCCTTTACTACAAACCACCATACCCCTCTCTATACTCGCCACCACTCTCCCTCTACACAATCTAAGTACTCACAATCATCATCATTGGCAATGCTACTAAAACAAGATAAATTCGATGCAATAGTTACAAATAAACTCAGTAAAAAAGAATTAGGATATGATCAACGCTCAGGACGATTTTATGAATTGAATAGTAGTAAGATTGATGGACCTTTTGCTTCGGGTACAACTACAGTGGAAGATGTAGAGGGCAAAAGAGGTGAGGGTATGAGTGAAGAGGATTTAAGGGAAGAGCCGATTACCTATACAGATATATTAACTAAGGATGCACAGAAGGTACCAACTTGGCAGCAAGTTGACTCTTCCTCTGACTCCTTGTCAGAATCCACAGAGGAACCTATTGCAAACAGCAATAATAACGACTCAGCAGAGCCCATATCAGACGTACCACCAATGCCATCATCAAACTTTCAAGGTATGGACTTAACAGGCACTACAATCAATGGAGTTCAACTAACATCCTCTTCTGAAACTATCAAGAGTAAAGAAACAAGAGATGCAATTAATAAACAGTTTGCTATAGAAGAAGAAGAAGCTGCCAAGCAGTTGGATAAAGAAAAGAAGAAGGAACAGGAAGAGAAGAGCAGTAAGAATAGCTTACAAGATGTAATAACCAATAGTGGAGCAGTATCCGCGGCTGCAATGGCAACAGCAGCCGTTAATGCGGCAGTATCAATGAAGTCACTCACAGCTCCCGATGTACAAAAGTCTTACATCTCACTAGACACCAACAACTCAAACTCCGCCGCAATAGATGAAGAAGGCCTACCATTAGTCTATGATAAAGATTTAATTGAATCGTATTGGAGAAAAGAACGAGGCGCGTTAAATCAACGATGGAGTTACTTTGTTGGTAAGGCTGTACCATTCCTAACTCGCTTAGTAACGTTATTTATTAAAGATGGTGAAATTAATGAAAGGGAGATACCAAGTTTAAGTAAACAGGCACGTATAGACTTGCAAGACTTAGGTCCGACATTTATCAAGGCGGGACAAATGATGAGTGTTAGACCAGATGTTTTGCCTCAGGCTACATTGGAGGAATTAACAAAGTTGCAAGATGCAGTAATACCATTTGATACATCAATAGCCGTGGCACAGATTGAAGAAGAATTAGGAGGACCATTAGGACAATTCTTTACATCAATTAGTGAAGAACCCGTAGCCGCAGCATCTTTAGCACAGGTATATGTAGCCACATTAAACGACGGCAATGATACAAAGGTAGCAATCAAAGTCCAACGTCCACAGATATTATCAGTGGTATCAAAAGATTTATATGTCTTACGACGTGCCGCGGAAGTATTTCAAGGCTTAGTCGAACGATTTGCGCCACAACAAAAGACAAACTATGTAGCATTATTGAATGAATGGGCTATTGGATTTTATACAGAATTAGACTTTGTCAATGAGGCCAAGAATCAAGATAAGTTACGCACATCATTAATTGAGAAGAATATTAGTGGTATTACTGTACCGAAAGTTTATATGGATTTATGTACACGACGGATATTGGTTAGTGAATGGATGGATGGGAAGAAGTTGAGTGATTGTCCTAAGGAGGAGATTGCTGAGATTACTGCTATTGCACAGGAGGCATTCTTGACACAGTTGTTTGAATTGGGATTGTAAGTCGTTTTTTATTTATTCAGGGAGGTGTGCATATGATGTGCACTTGCTTTACTTTTACAATCTTCTAACAACTCATTCTCTCTATCTATACATCATATATAGCTTCCATGCTGATGTAAGTTCTTCACTGGAAGTGTGGTATCCTTTTGATGCATATGATGTGCACTTTTTACACCCAACTAACAACTCATTATCCTCTTTCTTTTACCGCACCCTTAGCCACACCCGGGGAACATTCTCAAGCTAAACAATCCCACACCCGAAGGGCATACAGTTGCCTTACTTGATTGTGGATTAATGGCATCAATTGATCGAGAAGATCAGGATTATATGATCAATGCCGTTATCCATCTTGCCAATAAGGATTATGCCTCATTAGTAGATGATTTCATCAAGCTTAACATTCTCCCTACTGATTGTGACCGCGCTGCTATCATCCCGTTAATGGATAAAGCATTAACACCATATGTCAAAGGCGGCGGAGCGAAGAAGTATGAAGAAGAACTTAAAAAGTTATATGGAATGGAAGAAGATAATATGAGTTCGCAGGTCGGTGGCTTCCAAGCCATGACTCAAGACGCTTTGACTGTATTGAATGATGTTCCCTTCTCAATCCCACCATACTTTGCCATCCTTGGACGTGCAATTGTTACACTTGAGGGTATTGCCTTGACTGGTAATGAGGATTATGGAATCATTATGGAATCGTATCCCTTTATTGCACGGAAGCTATTGGCCGAAGGTCGGCCGGAGATTCAACAGGCACTCCAAGAGGTATTGTTCAGCGTCACCGATGATGATTCATCAAGTGGACTAAAGCTCAATCGACTCCTGGCATTACTAAACAATGCCTCCGGTGCCGTGGGTACTCAAGACGGTGCCGCCTTTGTCGATCTTGATCAAGTACCCGACGATGGTTTGAGTCTAGGGTTAGCCGTCAAGCTGTTACTATCTGATGATGCCTTGAGCCTCCGTAAGTTACTAGAAGATGAAGTAGAAAACATTGCCGACGTCTTGTTCAGACAAATCACACGAAAGGGTATGACCGAGGCTGTAGTTGCCTTTACTCCGCCTCGTCCTCCTACTCTGCCCTTCTTGGGAGATGTTCTTCCTCAGCCGCCCAAGGTTCAATTAGATGACGTGCCCTTTCCCTTCCTTCTGCCAGCAGGAGAAGGTAACGTACTATCTGTCTCGGTCATGACACCCAACGAGTTCGTTGATCTAATTGCTCCCAAGCTTAGCCGTGATGAAGAGATATATGCCATTAGTATAGCCGACGCTGCGGAGGAATTCGTAGGGGTTGATGCTGCCAACTTTCTCCGGGGTGATGGTATCATTAGTACACAAACGGCTCAGTTAGTATTGGCAGCCGCCACCACCGGATTGTTGGGGAATAGCAACTTGTTATCTACTCCTGCTGCCAAGAATACATTGAAGACGTTGTCCGATTTACTTCAGAGATTGGATAGAAATGGCAGTAGTGAAATGAGTGTAGAAGATATTCTTGCCGAGGCTACATCCAAATTAAATGACGTTGAGAAGGAGAGACTTGATGAAATTGTAACCGAGTTGACTCAACGGATATTACAACGAGTCCGTACTCGGGTCGGTGTCAAGGCTTAATTATGTTGTTAATGGTAAATAGGATAGTTTGGCTAAATGATATGTAACAATAATTTGTGTTGATATACTTGTGTGTTATACAAACGTCTCTCTTATTTGGAATTTAATCCATTACATAACAGAGATTACCCCCACATTTAAGGCAACTGTAAATGTTCCCATATCAGATTAATAACCTCCTCATCTAAAATGCAATCTAATACCTATAAGAACGATCCTGGGCATCATCGGCAGCATCTGACATAACAGCAGTTCCATAAACAAGAATTCCACAGGAAACAAAGTATGGACCAGAATCTGAGAATTTAGCCCATGCCTGTTTTGTTATAAATTTGGTGTATTTGTTAATGGATTGTAGTAGTGTAGGATGTAAACACGCAACCAAATAATATTAAATTGTTAGTAACACATCAAATAAATAACAAACAATATCAATTGCAATGTTTAATCCTACATAACGTACCCTTTTGGGAAAAGTTTTTAACCATGGAACCATTATTTGTTGTTCAAATGGTGAAATGTGACGAGTAATCTGTATATAATATTGTATGGGAGCAGAAGAGAAGAGGCGTAGATATTAGATAAGCATGTTAGTACCTCAATACATGACAAATAAAACCCCGGCCCGCAACTAACTTGATACCAAATAACATTGCAATAGACAGAAGAAAAATTGAACATCAAAATATTGTAACTGCAATAATACAATATCTCCCTAACGGCCCTGAACCCTTATCCACCAACCCGTAAATTATGTTATGTAAACCTTAACACCCCAATAAATACAATATAACTATTTCAATACAATACCATAGCATCCACATCCACTGCCTATCTCAAGCTCCATAATTTTACCACCAATCGGCACACTCAAAAATTATCAAATATGTATAGAAAATCTCTCTTATCTCTCACCTGTCCCTCATCAGGACGTACACCCTTCCACCACTTGGTTAAGTGGGGTGAGACGTCATATCTTGCCGCCAATACTCTACTGCGTGCAAACATCTTCCTCAACTCTTTCTCTTTTACAAAGCTTTTGAGGAGTTTAGGGGGTTCCTGTTAGTTTCATGTAAGATCTACGTATAGACCTTACTTATTCAAGCATTAAGCGCTGCTGAAGAGAATAGAGATAGGTTCTACGAGGTTCTACGATATAGTTCTATTGTCTTTTAATTGCTAGAGAGGTATAATATACTAATCTCTTACTTGCAATTGCAAATACTCTTTCGAACTGTTGCACACAAATCAGAAGTTGAAGCGGAGGAGTACATGATCCTATATTTATATAACATATTATAATTATAACACACCATCTGTTAGTATTAAGAGATTAGGCAGACAATATGAGTATTAAAGTGATTGTTGGTACACCTCCGGAGGGTTACAAAGAGTGGACTAATGCTCTGGTTCATTTTCATGGATTTGCTAATCAATCAACAACAAGAGGTGAAGAAGTTGTATCACCTAAATTTTCATGTTTTGGTCACCAGTGGAGTTTGATAATTTATCCGGGAGGTGAGGAGGATTCAGACGAAAGATGTGTTTCCTTAGGCCTTATCAACAGATCAAATGCGAGTATAGGAATCCAATGGAGTTTCAGTGTTAGGAATGCAGATTGCAAAGAGGTGGTGCACTATCCACCACAAACAAATGAGTTTGCTGCTTGGGGTGGGAATAATTCCTGGGTTGCTCATGACTTTGCCCCAAGATCAACACTTTTGGATTTATTAGTACAAGGATCATTGATTGTTGAGGTTCGTATGAAGCCTACATCTGCCGATAAATCAATTACTCAGTTCATACCAACAAATCCGATCTATAAAAATGTTTTGCAAAAGTATATGGACGAGGAGTCGGCGGATGTAGTCTTTCAGGTTGATAATAATGATGGATCCCTTGAGGGCGAGGAACATATCAGCAAAAAGTCAAAGACCACTACAACCCTTTATGCCCATCGTTTTATTCTCCAAGATATCTCAACAATGTTGGCTGAACTGTGTAAATCGGATGATGAAGGAATTACTACGGTCTCAATTACAGATGTCAAGCCCGAGGTTTTCAAGCATATGCTGTACAATGCATATGGGGGCAAACTATCAGAAGATGAGCTTAATAATAATGCAAAGGATATCATGAATGCCTGTGATAAATACGGGGTAGTGCATTTAAAGCTTGAGGCCGAGGCATGTTATGTTAAATCAAATGAAATAACAATGGACAATATGATGGACACCTTACTTTATGCCGACTCCAAGAACCTTGCTCTACTCAAGGAGGCAGTCATGGATTATATTGCTGCAAACAAGCACAGTATTATTGGCAAGGTGTCTCTCGACAACTTCCCCGGACATCTTGCTACTGACTTATTAACAGCCGTTGCAAGAGGGGAGCAATCAGAAGGCAGTGGAGGAGGAGGAGGAGAAGAAGAAGAAGAAACCGAAAGTGCCAAATACAACCGAATGAGGGTAGGAATGTTGCGGATGATGTTAGATGAAAAGGGACTAGATGTGGACGGATCCAGAGAGGCCATGATTGCCCTACTTAAGGAGCATAATAACGCAGAGGCTAGTGCCTGTTATGTATAATGAGAAGGATAGGGGGTGTGGAGAGAGCAAATATTGATTTGGGGGATAATCATATGCCAGTCTACTACAAATTTTAAATGACACAAGATGTGCATCAAAAATGTATCTTAGAGTTTATTATAACTCAGCGTATGGCACCGCCGTCTAACGCAGGTGGAGTTGAATAATACACACAACTAAAGACTAGATATCTATCAAAGATACTACAGAGGTTAAAGTCTGACGTACAGCCTCTCTACCTAGAGCAATTAGCAATCAATAATACAACAAGCTTCATTTTATTCTTGCAACGGGGATACCGATATGGGATAACAAACCCAGAAAATGAGAACACTTTTGTCAAATTTGGATATATTAGCTGTACATAAGCTGATTTGCAGTACATCGCTGTGTCTGCACAATATTATGAAAGAAGTTTCTACTGTAAAGCAACAAAAAGAAACTTCCAACCCTAATTATCAATTATCATTGCTCTCGGAAAAGAGTGGTTATCTAGAGTTAGTTGTTCATTTCAATATGATGACGGCAGATTTGTATTAGTCTTCTTTATATAAAGAGGGATGATCACAACTTACCATCGTCCGGCGGTGGTGGTATGATCTAGCATCTAACACATTCGTACACAAAAAAAATGATGAAAATCAGTACAATATTAATATATGTGCAAATTATTGCAATTAGTGATCAGCCCATTATATATACAGCGGTAGACGAGGACCATTGCCTACCGACTATATATATTTAACATTATCTTTACGTAGGTAGCTATCATATTACGAGACAAAGGATATAATAGAACAATTATACAATATCCTTCTTACAAAATATTAGTTGGTTTAATTATGTGTGCTAATAAGCTCGTTGGATTATTTGAGGTATGGAAAGACAATATCTATATTAGTTATTAGTTAGTTAGTATAATTGTATATACGGAAGAACTAGAAAGTATAGACATCATATCGGCAAAACAGGATTCTTCTTTATTACAATTTAAATTCAATTACTTCATTCTTTCACAAACGATTCTCTAAATATAGAGAATCAAAAACAAACTTCAATAAACCTATCATGGCCACTTAATACAAAATGGGAAACGGGCTAAGGTCATTCTTCATACCCTTTAATACAATATTAAATCGGGATATACTGTAATAATTACTTGGGTTGTTGCCTAAACCTCCCACCTGTCCTGTCTGGTCGGACCTTATCTTCCTCCTCCCATGGCTCCACCGCCCCGCCAGCAACATTTGCCTGTGCCCCCTCAACCGTGGGAGACCAGGTTGGCCAATATGTACTCGAAGTGGGATAATATGTACTTGACGTGGGGTAATATGTACTCGACGTCGGATTCAAGGTAGGCGTAATAGTTGGGAATGGGGTTACTTCAGGAGTTGACTGGACTGTGGGTGAGCTAGTTGTGATAACATCATCAACCGTGGGTGATAGTGTAGGTAAATCAGTGTTAGCCACAGGTGAGATAGTTGGTAAATCAGTTACTGATGCCGTGGGTAAATCGGTGCTGATCGTGGGCAAGAGTGTAGGTGGATCAGTACTGATTGTGGGCAAGAGTGTTGGCTGGTCCGTTGGTGAGAAAGTTGGTATATCAGTACTGATCGTTGGCAAGAGTGTTGGTGGATCAGTACTGATCGTGGGAGCTGCAGTAGTTGGGCTTGTCGTAGGCTGGAAAATGAATGAGAAGAGAACATATCATATGAGTAAATGATCGAGGGTTTAACGGGATCAGAATAATGAAAAGAGACATAAGATGTGTCAAACAATAAAAAGTATACGTACCCCGTTCGTCGGTGCCGTTGAGGGAGCCTTACTTGGGCTAAGGGTGGGCTCATTCGAAACCGTTGGCGAGGTAGTAGGTGATAAGGACGGAGAGCGGCTTGGACTTGACGAGGGCTAGAGATACGAGGAGAACAATTATCATGAGGCATCCTTCTCAGAGATCCACAAGATGGACGATAGAAACAGATACAACACTCACCTCTTTTGACGGGGCCTTACTTGGACTAAGGGTGGGCTTATTCGAAACAGTTGGTGAGATAGTAGGAGAACTCGAAGGCGAAGCGCTTGGACTTGATGAGGGCTAGAGAAGAGATGGAGGAGAACTTAAATCAGAGGTATCCTTTGGGATTCAAAGTAGACAAAAACCATACTTACTGCCTTTGAAGGACTTGATGTTGGACTAAGGGTGGGCTCATTTGACACAGTTGGTGAGATAGTAGGAGAACTCGAAGGCGATCCAGTAGGACTAAGTGAGGGAGAATGGCTAGGGCTTGAGGTGGGCTGTATGAGGAAGAGAGTGGAAGTAGGGTGAGTTGAAAAAATGGTACGGTATCCTTTTCCCAAAATTGCTCATAAGATGTGTCACAAATTCCTTACCTCCTTTGTAGGTGAACTAGTCGGATTTCTCGTGGGTAATTCAGTCGGTTCCAAGCTAATTGATGGCTGAGACGATGGTTGACTTGAGGGCATACTTGAGCTAGTTGGACTAGCTGAAGGGCTCTTTGATGGAGCCTTCGATGGAGACGATGTCGGCATATCAGTCGGTGATGCGCTTGGTGAAGCACTTGGGCTTGATGTTGGCTGTTAGATGTTTAAAGAAGAGAGATTAGAATCAGATAAAGAGAGGAAAGAGATAGGTAAGCAAGAAGAAGAAAAATGAATATCAGTATCCTTTTGGTATCTCTTGAAATGTGCACAAGATGTGTTCAAAAGCTTACCTCCTTCGTAGGTGATTGGCTTGGGCTCATAGATGGAGCCTTCGATGGTGACAATGTCGGCATATCAGTCGGTGATGCACTTGGTGAAGCACTTGGGCTTGATGTTGGCTGTTAGATGTTTAAAGAAGAGATATTAGGATCAGATAAAGAGAGGAAAGAGATAGGTAAGCGAGAAGAAGAAAAATGAATATCGGTATCCTTTTGGTATCTCCTGAAATTGTGCACAAGATGTGTTCAAAAGCTTACCTCCTTCGTAGGTGATTGGCTTGGGCTTGCTGTCGGATAGTCCGTAGGCGATGCACTTGGTGTGGCACTTGGCGAAGCAGAAGGCGACACCGATGGTACATCCGTCGGTGATGCACTAGGAAAACCAGAGGGGGATTCGGTCGGATTTCCTGATGGCTATGAGAGAGAGAGAGAGATGATAACCACAAAAATACATCATGGTGTGAGAGTTTGATGATCAGCAGAATGAATACCGATATCCTCGATATACCACTTACCATATCTGACGGCTGGCTCGAGGGTTGAGAACTTGCCGAGGGCTCGCTGGAGATACTTGGTTGAGAAGACGGTTGATTAGATGGCATACTTGAGCTAGTTGGACTAGCTGAAGGGCTCTCTGAAGGCGAATCGCTTGGGCTTAGCGTCGGCTGAGAAAGAGAGAAGTAATATCTGTTAGAGTGAACAAAGGATACACTCAGAATGAACACAACCGATTAGAACTCACCTCTTTAGACGGACTCTTTGACGGCGATACTGAAGGGCTTAGGCTGGGTGCTTTGCTTGGGGACGTGGACGGCGATTGAGTTGGCTGAGATAGGATGAAAGAGAAGGGGGGGGGGAGAGGATGAATGTCAGTACCCTTATAAGATGCACATGATAATTCAGCAGAATAATAAACACTTACCTGATCTGATGGGGAGCTAGTGGGCGCCTTGCTAGGACTAACCGACGGAGAGGAGGTAGGACTGACGGTGGGTGTTGCCTGAGAGATATAGGTACAAAGAGGGTGGAGGATAGGTAAGTCAATGTCAGTTTGATACTACTCTCAATATCAGTGACAACCACATATACTTACCGTCGATACTGTTACCTCAGCAGTTAAGAGGTCGTCACAACTAACATCTCCACAACCATCATTACCAACTTCGTTAAGACTGGTTTGCAATTCAGTCGAAAAGCAGTTGTCTACACATTCATCTAACATAGATTCTCGAAGTTGAGCCTCGGCCTGCTGTTGCGCTTCTTGTTCAGTTGTATTAGGAGATACATTCAACATGGCCTTGTATGTGATATCAAGTACTCCTGAGCCGTCGTCGGAGATGTCAGTGATGGTAACACTGTCAACATTTAGTCCACCTACTATTAATAGAGTTTGAATGGTACTTTCCAATGCGGTCACGGCTTCTGAGGATAGACCTCCGAAACCCTGTAGTTCACGTAACTTCCTTGTGGGTGTATTATCAACAACTAGCTTCACCCCAGAAAAGACTTCTACCAGTGCCATTCGAGTGGGAGAACTCGTTGGCTGTGAGTTGTGAGTGAAGATTAGAGGAGAGAGAGAGAGGGAGGAGACACATGACTGAGTAAGTATGTAGTATGAAAAGTAAGGCGGCACCTTGTGATATATACACACCTGGTTCTGCTCGTTGCGTTTGGACTTAGGTGTTTTCTTCTTCTTCTTCTTCTTTGGTTGCTTCTTTTTATCGTCCTTACTCTTACTTGGTTCCTTTTTCTGTCAGTAGAGAGGAGAGAAAGATCTGTGAGTGAGTTACAAGCGGAGGCGGTACTATCTCAAGATTGTATAAACATACCTGTTTCTTCTTTTTCTGTAAGAAAGATAGAGGGAGAGAGGGGGGACATATCATATGAGTGAGTTGCAAAGGACACGGCGGGTACAATAACCATCGATATGTGTATGATACTGGACAACATACCTTCTTGGTCGTCGTCTTCTTGGTCGTCTTCTTCTTCTTTTTCCTCAACTCTCTTTCATCCAAAGTCGAAGTCCTCATGCCACTGATCTTGTCAGTGATCTGTTTATGGCGTAAGCTGCCATCGACGGGAGGTTCTTCGCCTCGTAAGATACGATTAGGAAGGTCAATGCCTACTTCATATGATGGCTGAGAGGCAGGTACTTGATGACGATGAATAGATCGGAGGCCCGTCCGTCCTTCGGTCAATGAAAGAAGGGATAAGGTAACGGCAATAGATGATAGCTTCATGATATTGGATGTAGATATGGGTTGATATCAACGATGGAGATGAGGTGGAGCGGTATGGTTGTTGGACTGCTTGAGTTTGGCAGGATGTATGATTTGGTTTGTGGGGTGAGATTTTTATGGCCGATTATGAATGTGTGTGTTTTGTATGCACTTGCAGAGCCATGAGCTGTAAACAGATCCGCCCCATGTCTATCACTCATCAACGGTCATTTATAGTATGCAACAAGCAACAACAGATCAGATCCGCCAGTGCGTGATCAGTTTAATCCATCATACATCAACGGTCATAAAAACTGTGTTTTTGGTGCTTTTATTCTATGAAGTTCTACAAGATATCAGCATATCAGCCCTCGTATGCATGATTTGATAAATGTTGGTGATGACTGCATAGATCAATGGTTATATCCCAGACTACCAGCCGACAATAATTTGCAGGTTAGTGAATGTCACTTTATGCGGTATTTTAGTCCAGCCACCAGAAATAAAAATTTGTCCAGGGCCGGTATCCATCGTTTCAGAGTACTTATCCATCGTTCCAGAGTATCGGGGGGGAAAGGGGGGGAGTTCCTTTCTTTGTAGCAATATCTAAAAGCCCTAAGAGTGAATCAATGCATCGTGATACAATTAGAGCAAGAAAGTCATTACTATGCGGTGATCTTTAGTTCAGCCACTCGAGACTCGAGAAACATTTGATAAATGTATCTTCATGTGGCGGTATCTTTTTCACTTGTCCTTTTTGTTAGGTTCATCCCTTAAAGAGATGTATCCATTGCTGATACAAACCAAGAGACATTTGAGACACTATCAAACAACGTACCCTAGTGGTGATTGTCTTGAGCCTGAATATGACACTCTTAACATCACATCAAACTAGCTAACTATTTGCTAAATATCCGCTCTATTCATCATATCATATCATTATCATGGACTCTACTTCTCCTCGACAACTAAGACCAATTTTAAAGAAGCGTAAGAAGGTATCATTTTCACCTTTTGCAGTTAGGGTCTTCGTCGACAAACTATCCTCCAATCATCTGTGGTACTCTGATGGTAAGCACACATCTTATGCGTTTATTGTTGTGATTTATCAGTTCATAGCTAACTCAACAACACCTCTATCTTACACATATCTCTTCCAAGAGGATTTTGAGTGTTTTAAGCGTCAGAAGGTACAAATGGTTATTGCTATCAAGTCGATCGGGATTAGTAAGCTTGACACCTACTCTCAAGATACATCGATATTCCTCGGGAAAGTCCGCGTCAGTATTGTTTTATCATAAATACATGTGTTCAATATGAAGTTTTGATGATTTGAGTGCTTCATTTGGCCTTCATGTATATCTTCATTTGATTGTCTTTGCAAGCCGTATGCACTAACTTGAGTTACTATTGTCTTTCTTCATCTTCACAAACCGCTGAACGCGCATCTTCCAGGTTAGAAAATCACCTCTTTTATCCTCAAGAAACAAGCCAACGTCGAAATGAGGTCAAGGTTGCTGTTCGTCTCGAGTTCCTTCGACAGAAAAGGCTTGGCATATATGATCCAGATTCAATGGCTAAGATATCAGAGGCGCAGACTTTGTTGTGTTCAAAGAGAGCACAGCTCACGGGCTTGATTCATAGCCGCAATATTTGTGGAGGTAGTAACTATCTCATTGATACTAGTAGTATTACTGGGATCAGATCTTCCAATGCCAGTGCAAATGCAAGGGCGGCGTAGTCTACAAGCCAAGTTTGAGATACGAGGTTAATCATTGTTGAGATAACTACTGTAGAAAATGTAAGAAGTTAAATAACAGATAGATATACGTACTAATGAGCTACTTGTTTAGCTGTGTGTTGGATTCTCTTCTTCGTCCATTGTTTTTGTTCTGTGTCTGTGCCCTATTATAATGTCCACCAGTTCTAACTCTGCTACCTCTTTCTCTGAGGTACCTATCAGATATCAAGATCTTAACATTATCTTTGACCACAGAAGATCAAATCGTCGAATCCTCTTTAAACATTCATCTACGATGAAACAACAATCAATAACTAACAAAGTTTATTGATTATGTGCACCCCCATTGATAATGATCACGACACATGTTAGTATTTTGTAATAGTAAGTATCATATCCATTTGTAGCCCGTGATATATATGTTTGTTCCTATATTATACTAATAATTTGAGTTTGACAAGTACTTGTTTTTACACTTTTGAGCATTTATGTTGACTCTGTGACTACGCCCTCTTCTATCTTTATAAAACATCAACTATCTCATCAAATAGAGGATGCTAATGCTACTTTCATCGACTTAGGAGGTATTTATGGCGAGGTGGCGCCATTAGTATTAGTAGATGTTGTCGACTGTTGACGCCATGTTCTTTGCAATGATTAGATAGGTATCTTCTCAATCAAACCCTCGAGTTTATTACTCTCATTTTATATAATCTATTAATAGATCTATTGCATGTTGTCTACCGTCATGCTGAATGTACTTATTGTCATTATTAAACCTTCATTCGATTGCTTAGTTTCACCTCCTATATTAGAATAGTCATAATAAATTGAAAAATTGACTGTTGGTTGAACGGACATTTCTAAAATCTATTTTTGGTTGAGAAGGAGGAGTAGTCAATAGAAGTGGCAGGGTCTGCGGTCGCCTCTCATATCGTCTCATGTCATCTAATGCCATATCTTATCGATAGATATGCAGTATCAATGTACATTATATAATATTTACATATATCTTGTTGGCGGTAGCCATTATGAACCTGGAATAGACTAGAGAGATAAGATGAGGTGGCCGTCGAAGAGGGGAGAGATGCTCACATAACTCATATAATCTATCATATTGCAATTGGCAATATCATTTGCAAATCAAAACAACATGGATATATTGCAATGCCTACTATACTTTTTAAGCAAGATTATTATCGATGCAATAGTAGAGGAGGAAGAAGACTACGATGATGGACATTCATATAATGATTAAACTCTACCCTAAATAGAGATGGCTTTGGCACTACAATATCAGCACATTCTTGGCGGTTTAGGATTAAGAGACGGACTAATATTGTGTTGGTTTTGCCTGTGGCTAATACGAATCAGTGTATGGTATTCATATTTATATTAATCACATCAACAACAAAGTCCAATACATACTTACCGTCGCGATACATAACACAACTACCGGTACCTCCCCAATCATCTTTTTAAAGATGCTATCTACGATATCTTCTTCATGGTGAGCCTCAGCTAGTCCAGTAGTGTACCAGTAGACACATTCAATATGGTCTTGTATGTTATATCAAGTACTCCCGTGCCAATGCCAGAGATGTCATGATATTATGAATTGTATCTACGGTAGTGCCGCCGCAGCACCAAGATAAGCGTATAGCTACAAGGGATCAAGTTGATAAAGAGGGATGTACATCAGTATTTTATCATTATGCTATCGTGTGATGAGTTGAAGGAAAGATAATGTTTACTTCAAATCAAAACAATAAAATCTAACATGTTATTTACAAAACTATTTCCTTCCCTCTTAGAACTCGCTACTCCACAATGAAGCATTTTTACATTCAGTTGGCATCTCATAGCCAAGACAAAAGTAATCCCAACCAAATTCATAACAGAACCGATCGATAGCAGCACGGTCGCCCCCAAACGATTCGGTTACACTCTTCACCTCTTTTCTTTTACGGACATTACCGTCCTTAACATTCTCCCTAGTGGCTGGAATCATGGCAGTCTGCTTATCAGCTCCTAGATTCGGAAAAGATTCAATAAGCTTTGGCCACTGTTCGTCCATTGCTTCAAGATGAAACAGTTTATCAAACAATACCGGACGACCTTCTCCTCCGGCTAAACCAAGATGGAATAGATTACTTCGTAGATGCGCGTTTTCATGAGATCGAGCAATAGTTTCAGCAATGGTTGTTGTCTCGTCAAATCCAGGGGTAGGATCTCTCACTAATTGGTGGTATCCACTGATAAACTTTTCTAGTGGGTTGCGTGTGGTAGTGAATTTGATTGCTCTATCCATTTCATCAGGTCCTACACAAAATGTTGTGGTGGTTGTATTGCCTTGGATGCAATCGTCGATGCTCAACAACTTTTGAGCTAGCTGGGGGTCGTCCTTCCAAGATTCCCAGTTCGTACCCAAATTAAGTTTAATGTTTCTCCGAATTGTGGTGCTCCCTGCTTTGTGGTTCTCGGTATACAGAAGGACACCATCAATCCAGACGGCAAGCATTCCATGTCCGCCAAATTTGGGCAAATACTGAGGTAGATTATACACACCGTCATGTGCACATAAAGGATTGCGGCCTTCGGGAGAGCCGACTTGCATAAAATGATCACGTAACACTTTGGTACGTCCAGCAGTGTCTTCTTGGGGAATACTATCACGTAGCTTGCGTGCATCTTCGAAACGTTCTGCATAGCAGTGAAGCAAATCCCAATCTGATGTGGAGCTGAGCAGTGCTTCATAGCAAACTGGATCATTTGCTTTATCAAGACATGGTTTCCACTGTGCTAAGTGGCGAGATGCACACTTTCCCCAGTGCTTTGTAACGTCTCCGTCATGTTGTTTGGGGGCTGGTATTTGAGTCAGAATGTGTGAGTTGAATACAGCAGAGTAGTAATCAATTGAGTCAAATAGAATCACTTACCAGCCTCCTCCTTCTTCTTCATAGCAACAGCCTTTACGATGGCGGCCTCTTCTTTCTCCTTCTTCTCGGTAGCAATAACCTTGGCGGCCTCCTTCTCCTTGATCTTGGTGGCAGCTGCGAGGTATGGATGGGATGTAAAGTGAGTATGGTAAGTGAAAAGAGATAGCATCAATATCGGTCGGTCAATAACCGATGCTCACCAGCAGCTTCCTCCTTCTTCTTGTCCAATTCAGTGTTAACTGCATCCTCCTCTTCCTTCTTCTTTGAAGCAGCAGCCTTAGCGGCCTTCTCATCGTCCCTCTTCTTGGCAGCCGCGGCAGCTAGATGTATGTAGGTTGTATCCAAAGCAAGAATATAAATGAAAATGTGTCAAGATAATAAGATTAAGATACAACGCTAAGGTAAGATACATCATATGTGTCAAGGATTGAGATAAATTCTACACTCACCCTTCTTTTCATCGTCAGCAACAACATTGTCATCAGTATCAGCTACTGCCGAATTCATATCAACAATTTGATAATCCCACGAATTCATTGTACTACCACTACCACTACTGTTGCTACCCAACAATGGTTTATCATAATGAAGTTTCTTTAGTTCATAAGTTAGGCTGCATATCAAGAGAAATGTACAAACCACTGAATATATCCTGAGTGTTGTTAGGTTGGAGCAGTTCATACTATTACTATTACGACGATGTTTTTTGTCTTTGTAATTGTTGGAAGTATCGAGAAGATGATAGATACCTCTTGATGCTGGCGGAGGTGTGTTAGGAGTACGTCGTCGCGTAGTGAGAGTGATCATATCACCAACGTTTGAATGAGTTGAGTTGAAGGACAGTGCCTTATATAAATTATGACGATGTTGCCCAAGCTTTATAATGGTATGGCCGCCGATGAAGAGCTTGAATGAAATAGAACTGCCTTTCTCTCATTGCAAAAGGGTCATCTTACATATCCTGCATACCTAGATCTGCCCTCGTGGTCATTAAGAGTATGCCTGTTGATCTATCCGGTGGCCAATTCATTTAATATCCTATGCAGTGTTTTACTGCGACATAAGATCAAATTTTGTCATATTCCCTAGAGATAATTGCAATGGGCTGGACACATGAGAGCACACGAGTACCGTATGATACCATGTGTGATGGATACCGTTTTTTGGCCTATCGACGGACGTTTCTTCTTTTTATGACCCCTGATGAGAGTGATTGGATGGACGAGGCCTTGTTGGCAGGTCTAATATGAATGACTGTTGTTTGGTTGATAAATTGACGGCTGGCGGATCTATTCTAATCCGTGTTTGATGTTTATGCTGTGGCTGATTAAGCTGAGTAAGTAAAACTGCATACAGCATACAACTTTACTCATCGCCTCAGGTCATCTCACTTTTTGAGATCCACTTTCATCAGCAGTTACATCCAAGCCAACACAAAACAGTTTATATCTCCACACAGCAAGATCGTATCCAATATGAGGCTACTATCATGTATTGCAACAATCACCATTCTGTCTCTTGTTCCAATCGTCCATTGCAATCCCCGAGTACCGTCGCATACTATTGATCATGATCCGAATAGTTTGCAATTGCAAGCAAGGGAGTTGCAAATGGACAAGCCATGGGATGAGATGCAAAAAGGTAGTGAGTCAAAGGAGGTCGTCCCGTTAAAGAAGGTAAGCACTCTCTCGGACTGCTCATTAGTTGTATGTTTTGCACTTCACACTATAAACTCACCATCACATCCCCCTGATACACTACTGTTCATTGCAGAAGAAGAAGAAGGAGAAGAAGAAAAAGAACCATTCGAAGGTAAGTCTAACGTTTTTGTGGGAAGGCTACTCGCTCGTTAGTTGTATGTCTTGCAGAGCTCGCTAACAACCACTACTACCATTCCTCCTTTCTATCTACCTACTCAATTGCAGAAGCAGAAGAATAAAAAGGAGCAGAAGAAGAAGCAGAATAAGAAGAAGAAGAAAAGGAGTCAGAAGACTAACAGGAGTAGCAAGTCGAACAAATCGGTATGTATCAACACATGAGGGTGTCGCATCTCTTAATAATAATAACTTACACACATTGATATGATCTCCTCTCATTCTATCCTCTAATCTTTACTCACAAACAACTCGCAGCCAACGAGTTCTCCCACATCAATGAAACAGATAGCAGTCAGATCAGTCCTAGTCCTAGGCTATGGTTCACAAACGAGGAAGTTACGTGAGCTACAAGGTTTGGGAGGTCTATCCTCAGAAGCCGTGACCGCATTGGAAAGTACCATTCTAACTCTATTAACAGGAAGTGGACTAGATGTTGACAGTGTTACCATCACTGATATCTTCAATGATGGCGGAGTACTTGACATCACATACAAAGCCATTTTGAATGTAACTCCTGATGCAACTGAACAAGAAGTACAAGAGCAAGCTGTTGAACAACTAGAAGCATCATTGGATGAAAATGCATGCGGAGATAACTGCTTTTCTACTGCATTACAAACCAGTATCAGCGAAGTTGGAGATGGAGATGATTGTGGAGGTATTACTTGTGAAGAGCTTTTAAATGCTGATGTAGATCTATCGACGGTAAGTGTGTACTTGCCATTACATATTGTGGGGACTTCACATGTTTCAAACCGATATAAACTTACCTATTTCTCTCTTTCTCCTCTCTCAGGCTGCACCAACATTGAGCCCAACAATTAGTCCGACATTAAAGCCCACGAACTCTCCTTCTATGATGTCAGGCGTTACACGAACCAGAAGATTGCCTCGGATTAAAGGCAAATCAAACAAACAAATTCAACCTCATCACCAGAAAGGAAAGAAGAGCATCCAAGTTGAGCATGTCCAGAATCCGAAGCAGTGCTGGCGTCAGTGTCCAGCTCACGTGATGAACAAGAATATCATCGTACTTGATCACTATGGTAGCGCCGGTCTTAATGACAGAGCTTGGTTATTTGAACAGATTGTCCAATTGGCCGGATACTTGTGTGCCACAGTTCGAGTACCCCCGCCCCGGACCATGGTAAGTTGTTTACTTGTAGCCGTCTCGGGTATCATGTGACCATTTCAACTTTCTAATAGACCCCCACTCACACATCATAACAACCTTGTGTATCAATCTTCATCTTTCAGTTGTCTGATGAACACAACCTTGGCTCGTTCTTACCCAAGGAAACCAAGTGGACTGATCTTCTTGATATTCGTTTCAAGAGGGACGGATCGACTGCCCTCCTCGAGTATGATACTGATGAGTTTGACGAGTCCAATCCTATCTCTTCTTATCACCTTGATCGGTACTTTACTGATGAAGAGTACTCCGACGGGTTACGACTATCATTCTCTGACAAGACGAGTGATCACGAGAAGGAGGCCTTAGACATTGTCAAGCAGCTCGAAGACTTCACCCAGAAGCAGATTGAAGATCGGTCCTTCTCCCAAGGGTTCATTTGGGAGAGTAAGCAAGATTTCAACTGGTTCGATCATCTACCTTTGTTGAAAGATTACTTCCAAGGGAGAGAGGAGAAGCTTGATGTAAGCCAGACTTCAGCCTTTCCTTTTGCATCATGCCCGTACACATATGATGCCCCATCAGTGGCGACTCATGTTGCAGGTGAGTAGTAAATAGATCTTCTACCTTGTTGTTTGATTTAGAATTCGTAGGTATCAAGCAATCTTACTAACACTCCATGCACTTTCATACTTCATTCTTATCAATCACAGACTTGGTATTCGATGGCTTGAAGAAAAGCAATCCTGATACCGATCACTTTGGAATGCTCCATATCCGTAGGGGTGATGCAAAGGATCAGTGTGATACATCTCTCATCAAGATTAGCAACTATCTAAGCTGTTCATTGGAGAACCTCGAAGTGTATGGCAAAGTCTCGGTGCTCTTCACTAGTGATGAGCAGAATGTTTGCTACCGTAATGCCATCCAAGACATGGTCGAATCACTCGGGTTTCACTTCATCGATCTTGATAGTTATGTCATGACTACTGTGTCTCAATACACGAAGACCCTTCCAAGTAATACCGCCCCAAGTAGGCTTGAGAACAACATGTTCGTCTTCAAGGTTGAGAAGGAGATGGAATGGCATGTTGACATGACATTCCGTATGAATCAGCGACGAAGTATGGAGTGTTCAAGCTGTGATAAACTGGCCTCGAGTTGGCAATTTGAGGACAAACTAGTTCTTGCAACTCCGAATCAATTCAAACCGATTGACTTCCTCCTTGTATCGGAGAACTACAGCATGTGTGAAACTGAAAATGGTCTAGAAGCGTTGCCCCCTACTGGTTCGTTTGCCAATTGTACTGGTCGTTCTTTCAAGGAAGGAACTCCCCATCCCGATCAGAGGCATGTGACAATTGCATGTGAAACATTGCCATATCGTATGCCCAATAGGGATGTTAGTGAAGATATTGTGGTTGGAGTATTGTCAACTGCAGGCAATGCAGGTCCAAGCCGCCGCACAGCCATCCGTGAAACATGGGGCAAAGGCCACTCTGTTTTCTTCCTCATCTCAGGGCCGTGGACTGAGGAGATTGCTGCTGAATATGAAGAGCAGCGTGACTTGATCTGGTTAGATGCAGAGGAAAGTTACCTCCATGTTACCGAGAAGGTCATGTTATTCATGTCAGTATCAAATCTTTTCACAAAAGACTTTGGCACAAAGTTTGCTATCAAGACTGATGATGATAGTTATGTAGATGTTCCTCACCTGACCCAGTATCTGCTGAACAACCGCAACTCAGTCCAAGACTACTGGGGATCCTGTCACCTCGGACAAGTTCAAGTATATCGAAAGGAGAAGTTTAAATGGGCCTTGAAAAGACATGAATATCCCGAAGATTGGTTTCCTCCCTATTGTGTTGGTGCAGGATACATGGTCTCAGCTCGTTTCTTGGATCTAGCTGTTGAGCACATTGCAGATCTTAGGCGTATGCCTTGGGAGGATGTAGCAACTGGTATCCTTGCAGAGAGAGTTGGTATTGAACCTAATAATGCAGAGAATGAGAAGATGGTAAGCAACTTTAGGACAAATTTCGAGGAAGAGAAGAAGTATGTCGAAACAGGCGAACCGATGAAGGTTGATAACTTACCGCTCCCAGACATTGACGGGACATTCATTCAGCATCGTATCTTTGATGACTTGGACATGTATCAATACCATGAGCATGTCAAGAATCCGAAGAAGTACATTGAACCAAGAGGTTGCTGGCGTCAGTGTCCAGCTCACGTGATGAACAAGAATATCATCGTACTTGATCACTATGGAAGCGCCGGTCTTAATGACAGAGCTTGGTTATTTGAACAGATTGTCCAATTGGCTGGGTACTTGTGTGCCACAGTTCGAGTACCCCCGCCCCGGACTATGGTAAGTTGTTTACTTGTAGCCGTCTCGGGTATCATGTGACCATTTCAACTTTCTAATAGACCCCCACTCACACATCATAACAACCTTGTGTATCAATCTTCATCTTTCAGTTGTCTGATGAACACAACCTTGGCTCGTTCTTACCCAAGGAAACCAAGTGGACTGATCTTCTTGATATTCGTTTCAAGAGGGACGGATCGACTGCCCTCCTCGAGTATGATACTGATGAGTTTGACGAGTCCAATCCTATCTCTTCTTATCACCTTGATCGGTACTTTACTGATGAAGAGTACTCCGACGGGTTACGACTATCATTCTCTGACAAGACGAGTGATCACGAGAAGGAGGCCTTAGACATTGTCAAGCAGCTCGAAGACTTCACCCAGAAGCAGATTGAAGATCGGTCCTTCTCCCAAGGGTTCATTTGGGAGAGTAAGCAAGATTTCAACTGGTTCGATCATCTACCTTTGTTGAAAGATTACTTCCAAGGGAGAGAGGAGAAGCTTGATGTAAGCCAGACTTCAGCCTTTCCTTTTGCATCATGCCCGTACACATATGATGCCCCATCAGTGGCGACTCATGTTGCAGGTGAGTAGTAAATAGATCTTCTACCTTGTTGTTTGATTTAGAATTCGTAGGTATCAAGCAATCTTACTAACACTCCATGCACTTTCATACTTCATTCTTATCAATCACAGACTTGGTATTCGATGGCTTGAAGAAAAGCAATCCTGATACCGATCACTTTGGAATGCTCCATATCCGTAGGGGTGATGCAAAGGATCAGTGTGATACATCTCTCATCAAGATTAGCAACTATCTAAGCTGTTCATTGGAGAACCTCGAAGTGTATGGCAAAGTCTCGGTGCTCTTCACTAGTGATGAGCAGAATGTTTGCTACCGTAATGCCATCCAAGACATGGTCGAATCACTCGGGTTTCACTTCATCGATCTTGATAGTTATGTCATGACTACTGTGTCTCAATACACGAAGACCCTTCCAAGTAATACCGCCCCAAGTAGGCTTGAGAATAACATGTTCGTCTTCAAGGTTGAGAAGGAAATGGAATGGCACGTTGACATGACATTCCGTATGAATCAGCGACGAAGTATGGAGTGTTCGAGCTGTGATAAACTGGCCTCGAGTTGGCAATTTGAGGACACACCGGTTATTGCATCCAATTCCAACCTCAAGGAAGTAATTGACTTTCCAAATGTATTGCAGTCTTATGATACTTGTGCCACTGCCACAGCAAAACAATTGTAATGATTTTAATTTGGATCCAATCTGGTTGGTGTTAAGTGCCGTGTATATATTTTGGCACGTTGACTTGTTTGACATGTTTATTGGGAGATTGTATGTTTATCGAATTAGTTTAACTTCGTATATAGTTGATAATTCGTTGTATCTTCTCTTCCTAAATTATTATACCTAATAGATGAAGTGATTCGATGTAGTGAGTGTTAAAGTATAGTTCATTTCTTGTTCATAAGTACTTAATGTTTGTATGTTTTGTGTTGGTATGCCTTGCTCAGTTGATGTCGCTTTTGGCACCGGAAAACCGGCTACTATCCGTGGTTGTGTTACATTCGTATTGTTATATCACCAATATAATAACCGGTCGACTAAATTGGATTCTCTTCATTCCTCTTCTTCCCATCTTCTACCTCCTCCTCCTCCTCCTCCTCTGTCGATGTACTATTAGGTATCAAGCACTTGGCATCCTCATTTACTAACTCATCTCTAGTACCACCACTACTTTGTATCCTTCTTCTAAATCGTCGTACTCTTCGTTCATTCCTCATAACTCGTTTCATCATAAACAACATTAATAATCCACAAACTATCCAAAGTACACAAGAAATAAGTAACATATGCGCCCCAGTTGATAATGTACAGACTTGTTCACGGCATATATTACTATCCAAGAAGAGTAATGTTAAACTTTGTAATAGGTAAGATAATAGAAATAGTATTGATATTGGTCTGTACCCTGTTGTGTTTGTATCTAGTTTGAGTAGATTGTTTGATTTGGATGGGTTTGTTTGCTGATAATGATGCTGTTCAGAAGCAGAAGACGATCTTCTATCAAGTATACACTCATCACTTGATCTTATCTTCATTCTAGATATACCACAGTTGTGCCACCTCATTCCACTTCTTCTAATAATCAACAGACCTAATAACAAAGTAGCACAACTACCAAATAATATACCCAACATTTCAAACATTCGTGCTACATTCCACATTATATCCAATCTATTCGACTTACTTGTAAAGTGCAATGTATGACAATTCCAATATACTTCTTCATTTGATATTATAGATGATTCGTATAGAGTGTCATCGTCATGGTAGGGATAGTCACCTGATACTAGTATGTCATCATGATTTGGTTCTGAGTACCAATCTCTTTGTTGTTGTTGTTGTTGTTGTATGGAGTTAGTATTATGATAGGTAGTTTGAACTGTAAAAGTTACGTTCCTAACTGTATCATGTGCTGATCGTATAAACGATATTGAGGGTGGCACTTCTAACAATTGACCGCTACCATCTTGCATTATCGTTTCTTTATGTGACAAGTCATCATCTTGATTGACTTGTATATACGGACCTCTTGGTCCTTCTTTTATTATATCACTGCTACCACTTTCTAGTACTTCGTCTTCATCTCCCGAAGGAGTAGATAGCAAAATCTTCTCATCCAATATAAAATCTAATCCATTCTGCTTAATACTACAAAGTTTCCAATAATTCAATCCAACTTCGTTTATACTTTTAAAGAATGGTCCTGCATTTAATGGATCTGTTAAGCTAACGAATGATGTTGATTTATGTGTTATTATTGATAATGTTAGTGCAGTTATGGCAAAGAGGAATGATATGTAGAGTGGTAAATGTTGATAGCTTCTTTTGGTTTTGTAATGCTTTGCTTTTTGTGTATAGCCGCCTTTAGTATCATTGTGTAAGTGCTTTTGTGCGTCGTCTTCTTCTATATCATTGCAAGAGCTCTTCTGACCATGATCATCTTCAGTCGATGAAGACGAAGATGATGAAGTAGCGTCATCTTTCTGAGCTGTAAGCTCCCGCTGTACTTGATCGACTCCTATCATCATGCTCATATCATGTGCACAATATAAGTTTTACACTGCAACGTGGCTACTCCATCTCACGACACACTCCCAGCTCAATAGCTTGAGATGACAACAACCATTTAGATGAACACTGCCCCCCCCCCCCCCCCCCCCTCTTTGCAATAGCCTCGGTGCCAATGTAGAAGAGAGTTGGTAGTGCTAAGATAGGGCTTTTGTGATTTGTGTTGAGCTAGGAGGACTCGTGTTGTATTTGAGCGATCAAACGGAATTTTGGTGAACAAGTATCACTTCGATTTGTAGTTGTGTATCAGCAGCCAGATTTGATAGTGATAGTGTTGGTATTTTTGATGGCATCATTAAAAGAAGTGCTGCAAAACTTCGATTCGTTTACCAATGCAAATTTGTAATACAGAAACAATCGTTGTTTGCAACCAACTTTTATACAATAAAACAGTGTGGAACAACAATGTCAACAAATCTTTCCGTACCTAAACCAACTTGGCAGGAGATAGTAGGATTATTGAATCGGCCACAACAGGAACCAGATATTATTAAAGATGCGGCTGTTGAAACAAAGAAGGTAAAAGCTAAAAATGAACTACGTACTGCTAATTGTGCAAAATCAAATAATGTTGGTCTATGTGAGGTGAACGATGTATTACAAAATTTGAGTATTACGGATGATAGCAATATGTCAGTATGTGCAAACTGTGGTAAAGAAGGTAGCGATGTCAACAACACGTGCAACAAATGCAAGATGGTTAAATATTGCAATGCCTCATGTAAAAAGAAGCATCGACACAAACATAAGAAACAATGTGAGGAACATGTTAAACTTGCTGCTCAGCGAGCTGCAGAGTTACATGACGAAGAGCTATTTAAACAACCACCACCGGGAGAAGATTGTCCTATTTGTTTTCTACTTCTTCCTACACTTACCTCGGGTTGGAGATATAATGCATGTTGCGGTAAAGTTACATGCAGTGGATGTGTTCATGCGCCTCTATATGATGACCAAGGCAATGAAGTTGATAATCAAAAGTGTGTTTTTTGTAGAACCCCAGCACCATATACAGACGAGGAAGGAGTTCAAAGGATTAAGAAACGAGTGGAGGCAAATGATGCTGAAGCAATTCACAATCTGGGGTGTTTCTATTTTAATGGAGCGAAAGGCTTACCACAAGATTATGCAAAAGCATTAGAGTTATGGCATCGGGCAGGAGAACTTGGCAAGTCTAGTTCATATAGTTGTATCGGTTATGCATATAGCAATGGTCAGGGTGTAGAAGTTGATCGAAAGAAGGCATTTTATTACTATGAGCTAGGAGCTATTGGGGGACATTCAGAAGCAAGGCACAATCTTGGTAGTATGGAGGGGCGTGCAGGTAATATAAGAAGAGCTTTGAGGCATTACTTGATTGCCATACACGGAGGTCATAATCCATCTTTGAAGATTATTAAAGATTTGTACTCAAGTGGGCAAGCAACGAAAGACGATTATACCACGGCCTTACGATCATATCAAGAATACTTGGGGGAGATTAAGAGTGAACAGAGGGATCAAGCTGCTGTGGCCGATGAGGAATATCGGTACTATTAGCATAGATTTCTTAACCTTTTGGAGATTGAGTGAGAGGGTGTAACGAGAAAAGGACTGCCAATATGGACAGAAATAGAGCACTAAAGCATTATCTACGGGTAAGGATAAAAAGAAGCCAGTCAATATACAAAACACTTCATTTGGTATTAAAGTTTTGTTATATCTGCCTAGACACTGTATCTATTCTATTCTATCCATGTATCTATGCCTGTCTTCTCAGTACTTGCACTTGTCTCGTAGGTTGGGATACAAAAGCTAGACTTCTCTACTCTTGGCTAAACGAAGGACTGCTTTGGAATGTCTCGCCGCTAACATCTAGACACAAGGTATACACTAGAAACCAAATGAGCAGATCTGACACGAACATGCACCACATGAACCACACCCCTTCACTTCAACTGTCTATTCTTCTTACTTGCCAAATACCTTGGATATGAATCTCTACTCATTACTGAAAAGATCTCCTTCTGTGCAGCATCAAACGTTTCTCGTACCAACTCGCCCGAGTCAATGGCAGACTTAACATCCGTCCTCTGCTTTGATGATAGGTTAACTTGTGCACCACCCCTAGGATCTATGAATGTATTATATATCTCTTGTGCCTCGAGTTTCAAGTGAATCTTGTCATCCTTTGTCTTGACAATAGTAGTCGTAGGAGGTTGAGGAGTAGGAGCCACACTATTATCATCATCACTAACTTCTGTTGATGTAGGCATACCCGGCTTGGATTCTATATCATCAAACTGAGCCTTGTAATCATTGACTGCACACCAGAATCGTACATTCTCACTACTAAACTCTCGAGCACAATGTTGAGAAAACGAGTTGATACCATCACTTGACGAAAGCAAGATTGCCAGACCAGCATCCCACGATACAGTCATCTCCCGATTACGACCGGATATCATACTTTGACGTCTCATCACGACTTGTTGTATACTAGCTCGAGTAAAGTGTCGTTCCTTGGGCAGTGGTCTTCCGTATCCTGGAGCGGCACTCTTGGTAGCTGGATTAACACGCAATGTGTCAACCCACGATACCATACTACTCAAGGGAGTCGAGGGTAAGAATGGCATGATGCCCATTGAGAATGAAAGCATCATCTGTTGTACCGTTTGTAATAATGGTTGCCATTCCTCATACCCTGCCAATCGAACAAAGACTATAATAACATAAGTCACTCCAAGTAATATAGCATCTCGTCGTAACTCCGTGGCAATATGTAACTCATCGTCCAATGGTTTAACAAACATGGACAATAAGAAGGCAAGTATACTAAATGTAACACAGAATATTGGATTTGTGTATTGAAATGATGTCGGTTCTGGATCTTGGCATTCATCTGATGCTGATAATTGACTCTTGTCGGATGTTAGTACTAATGCCAAAATGATTGCAATTGTTGGAATGATTGATAATGCCAACTTTGTTATTAATGCAAGACGTTTCGTCTTCTCGACTATCAAATTTGCCTCGTCGGATACTGCCATTAATACCGTTAGAGATCGACCTCCCTCGGTCTGTTCTGATCCGCTTGGAATTGTGGATAGACGAGGAATGCCACCACCCGTGTCACCGCTCTTCCTCTGTTGCATCCGTGAGTTTCTAGATGATATCTCATCCTCAACAACTAGTTGTGAGAATTGCATTGTTCCTCGTAATGTAAAGGCACGAACAATCTGAGGACCAACCGACAAAGGTGCCACGAGAAGAGAGGCAACATAAAAGACACCACACGGCACTCCACCAAACAAACTAACAATGACATTCAAGTATGCCAACCATCCCGCAGCTGATGCCACGTATATAGCACTCTTATTACGTTTACGTATTAGTATATCGTTACGTTTGCAATATAAATGAATGTAACAAATTGCCTCAAAGAGTGGAAAGAGAACTAAGAAGATGAATGAAATTGTTTGTATTGCCGTCATTTTCCTTCTTCTTGTTGGTGGGTGAGATGACACACTTCCCCAAACACTACTTTAATGCTTTAACCAATAGCAATATTAAGTTGATTGAACTAAAGATGGCAAATCGGACGATTAAGACGATCCTGATCGATGAGATTAATATAATTTTTTAATGGGAGCCAAAAAAAAATCTCGGTTATTGACTCATCTCCCATCGATCGTCGACGGCGATTATATACCTCATACCTCCAACTCATTGTCTTCTATTAAGGAGGATAGCTCCTTAATACAATATGCAACTGAACGTACCCTACTTCTCGGTCTCTTTCCTTCTGTTGGTCCTTAACTTTAATGCTCATATGATATGTACCACTACGCTACCCAATCTAATCTATTGGGTTGTTGTTTCATCTTACCAATAGCCATATCACGAGCTAATCTCAACCTATCTGCAGACCTTGGTCACCACTACCTCGTACCATCATTCTTTTTTAATTGTATTTTGTAGAGTAGTTATATGTTTATATTATATTATGTTCTTGTACTTCTTGTGTTCTACTTTTTGTTAGATTTTGATATAGATTGGGGGTAGATTTGTCAACTTTGAAGGGGATTATTTTATAGGTTGTGATGCAGCCTCCAACGCTTTTCTTCGGGCCAAACGTAACCTATCCGCGGCTACTGCACCACTACTAGTACCATCATTACTCCTAACTGGATTCTCAATACTTGCATAAGTATCAAATGTTGTTGCTGAGGATTGTGGTGGTGTTGTAGATTCGTCAACAGCAGCGTCGTTGGAAGAAGATGATGGTTGTATAATAGGCTGAGATGCATTCCCTAATGCTTTCCGGCGTGCCAACCGTAGTCGATCTTCGATTAGGGCACCTGATGATGTACCGTCATTAGTCCTAACTTTATTTTCTATGACTATTGGTGTTGTGTTGTTGTGTGTATCTTTTATGGTCGGTGTATCACCACTTATACCGCCATTGTTAGCCAGCCTTTCCTTTGCCTGCTTTAATCTAAAATCAGGATGGTTATTAATTTGACATAGTTTAGAAGGTGGTTGTTTTGTGGCTGATACACCACCTTCATTTCTAACATTTGCAATACTCTCCAAGACTTTGGTATCGTTGCAATTATTTGTAGAAAAGAGACGTCGTGTAGGACTGAATTCAGTAAGAGATGTAGATGAAGAATATAGACATCTTCTTTGTACCATTGGTACGCTTTTGATCATTTGTTTAAGCATCATCGCGCCGCTGGCAAAACATCAAACCTCTAATATATCCGGCACTTGGGAATAAACACCAAACCTCTTTTTTGTGTTCTACTTTTTAATTGCGGCAGCTCTTTATAACCTCTCCTCTATATCTCCATTGGATCTATATATTGTTGTTAATTAGTACTAGTTTCCAACGCAATTGTATTTAGGGTACGAGAAGTGATAGTAACTAAATCGATACGTAACAACTCTGAAAGTACAAAAGACAAGTAACACTCAACCTCGAGAACTCAACAGTATAGTACCCAATAATCAGCAATTGAATAGGCACATATACATATAGATACACAAATCGGCAAAGGGCGTATTGCAATATCCACATCAATAACATACCAAGATACCGTTTACAATATAAACAATATACCGATTACTGAACACATTATGTCTAAGAAAAGAAAAACGTCCGAAATATCTGAAGTGGTATTTGAGTATACGGGGACAGAGGGAGAGGGGGATGTGCCAAAGGATGTAACAATTGTACGGTTTCATCCAAGTGTTACAGAAGTTGGTGACTATGCATTTTATCAGTGTGAGCAATTGAAGGAAGTGGTATTAAACGAGGGGTTACAAAATATTGGAGACTCTTCCTTTTGGATGTGTAGATCATTGAAAAGTATAACTTTCCCTTCTACTATTGCCAAGGTTAGTAGCCATGCATTTTGCTGGTGCAGTGGGTTGGAAACAGTTTTACTTAATGAGGGGCTCCAGACGATTGGCAAAAATGATGCATTTTCTGGTTGCTCATCATTGGAACGTATTGCAATCCCTTCCACTGTCGATGAGATTGATGCTTTTACATTTTATGGTTGTCAAAGGTTGAGAGAAGTTGGACTTCATGAGGGGGTTCAAAAGATTGCGTCAAATGCATTTGGCAGTTGTACATCCCTAGAAAGATTCACGTTTCCCAACCTTTCAATTCGTATGGATAACATCATTCGAGTTGGACAAACAGAAGTGGAGAACAAGATTGATCATATCCGTCACTTAGTAGAAAGAAGTGGTAGTGAGTTGTTTGTCTCTGTTTCTTCTGGTGAGTGGAGGATAAATTGGCAACGTCATGGTAATTGGGAAACAATAAAACAAACCCTTGATCAGATTGATCGATTAATCACCTGCTATGAACTAAAAGAGGCAACGACGCTACTTGAATTGGCAATGTGGAAATCTAAGATGGATAAAGCAAGTACCAACCCTATCAACCGAGACGTATATCGGATTGATATCCCAGGTCCGGTGAAGGATGCTATTTTACAGTTCTTGAATTTCAGAGTATAGATTCTGAGCTTATTGGCCGAACAGGTTTAGTTAAACTTCTTAGTAGTAGTAGAGATGTTACTCTATCAATCTTTTAGTATACCATACTTGATACTGCACTTGGTCAATCCTTATTCTAATGCTAATATAAATTATTGTGCACAAGATGTGTTCATTTTAATTTTCAGTAGAAACTCTGTTTGGGAATGACTACATTGAAAAGACTCTCAACTCTCATAATAAATGCAGCATAAATAGGCAGTCGATTCCGTCGATATATATTAATAGCACAGTATCGACCAGCGGACACCGTAATACCCAGAAATAGCAGAATGTGTTCCTATTGCTGTTCATCTATATTACTTCTAGCCGCCGCAATAGTACTCTTGGTGGCGCCTACATCAATAGTAATAGCCTTTCAACCATCAACTTCAATATTGCAATCAGTACCACATCATCACCACGACCCTCATAGAACATATACTAGTCTATCATATACGACAAACGAAGATGATAGTTCAGCAGACGTACCAATAACTATATCAATACACTCCCTATTAGAAGAGAAACGTATATATGATGCAATAATAGCATTAAAACAATATTCGCATGAGGTACCAGCGTCGACATATCATGAAGTTATTGAGGCATGTTGTGCTGGTGGATATGATAAGAATGATAGGAAGAGTCCCGTTGCAAAGAATAGTGGTAAGAAGAGTAAGAAGAACGAGATTGACAGGATATCAATGGCATTAGACTTATTGCAAAATGTCATGCCTACTGATATTGTCACACCGCATGCACATGAGATTTTAATATCGGGATATGCACGTCGTGGTAATTGGAAGGATGCATCTCAATTACTATCAACTATGGAGGACTTATTCGTTTCTAATTCTGCTAGTGGAAGCAGTAGTCCGCTATCATTAAATGTATATCAAACAGTCTTACTAGCATATGCAAAAGCAAATCAAACTTCTCAAATGAATACCCTATTAACCAAAATGAGACGACACAATATCCGTCCAACAGTTTACACTTACAATTCACTACTAAAAGAATTTGCATCATCAAAGATTCCCAAATGGAAAGAATGTTTATCATTATTATCACAATGTCAACGTGAACCAGGCGTAACACCTGATTTAATAACCTATACCACAGCAATGAGAGCATGTGCACGAGGGAAACAAACATCCAAGGCAATGGAATTATTTCGAGTCGTTAAAGATATGAATTTAGAATTAGATGTTTATATCTATACCACTGCCATGGATGCATGTGCCAAGGGTGGACGATGGAAGAAGGCGCTAGCCCTATTAGATGAAATGAAATCTCAAGGTATAATACCGAATGAAGTTACCTATGGTGTTGCCGTAACAGCCTGTGGCAATGGTGGACAATGGGAACATGCTCTAGAATTATTAGAACAAATGAAGGTAAATGGATTAAAGATTAATACTATAACATATAATTCGGCAATAGCGGCATTGTCAAAGGCGGCTCGTAACTCGGAAGGTGATATAACATCCTTATTATGGGAAAAGGCATTGATATTAATTAAAGATATGGAAGATGATGGTGTTAAGAGAGATTCATTTACATTTTCGAGTGCTATTAGTACTTGTGGTGCGGCGGGACGGTGGGAGGAGGCTGTTAGTTTGATTAATGATATGAATAGTAGTAGTGGTGGTAGTGGTACGAAACCTAATCGAGTTGCTTATACCTCGGCTATATCGGCTTGTGCCAATTCAAGGTGAGTTAGTATTTGTCTGTGTGGTGTGGTGTGAGTGGGTGTTTTAAGTTTGGCCTCTCGGTGTATATGCTTGATGATATCGTAAAGTGCTCACATCATGTGTTCATAATCTCAATATCCCAACCCCATGTCCACATCACCTCGACGTGATCAGACAATGGGAACCGGCATACGAGCTGTTCACTAAAATGAAGAATGATGGTGTCCAGCCTGACCTCGTTGCCTACAATGCATTGATTGGTGCAGGCATGACCGCCGACAAGCCATCTGAAGTGTTTGACATATGGAATGAAATGTGTCAATTATCAAATCAAGATGGCGACAAGAACAAGAAGAATAACAAGAAGGCAGATAATGTATCGCCTGATATAGTAACACTAACTGAGGTAATTGCAACATTGGACAATGCCTCGGGTAAAGTCAATAGAGAACGTGTCGATGAGGTATTCACCGAGGCTGTTGACCGGGGACTTATCTTAAGAAAGGACTCGTTAGATACCTATTGGGAGTTCGACTTGTCAAACATGTCACAACCAATTGCTAGGGCAGCATGTCGGTATATTTTCAATCAAATAGCTCAGCGGCATGCTGCTTCTGATGTTACTGACGAAGAAGAAGAGGATGATGATGATGTGAAGGACCTATCGCTAATCACAGGAGCATCCCGAATGAGAGAACATGTACGGGGTATATTACGTGACGAATTAAAGCCATCAATATACTGTGTAGTGCCAAAGTTGGAACAGGGTACGTTACTTGTTAAGAAAAAGATGGTACAGAACTATATTAATGAGCATGGTAGATAAAGTAATTGATACTATGTAAATTAGATCTGTTTCGGTAGATGTTCTTCATCCCATCCATTGACAATATCTGGATGAGTCATATCCAAGTTTAATCTTTAGTTTTCATCAAAGAATGCCCAATCGTCGATAACTTTTGGGTCTTCCGTATTCTTGTGATACTTATCAAGAATCATCTGAGTTTCTTTTAGTTGTTTGGATGATTCTTTTGATAATCCCCAAGCTGTACGCCCTAAATCATCATCATAATTGTTTAAAACAACATGCCCATGCATGGCCTCCATTAATTTACTAAAACTTTCATCATCAAAACCAAATCTCAAGGACATATAGATCATAGTGGGTGCCAAATTATGCATTATCATCACGTCTGCCTGTGACAGTACCATGGAAAGTCGAATGCCTCTAAGGTGCTTGCAGCTTTTGAGCAACCTTTTAATGCCAGCAAAAGTGATCTTTTCTTGGTAGACTAGGTCGATTTCTAGGAGCCCTGGGCATATTTTAGCAATAAGCTTGCAAGTTTTGTCGGTCAGATGCCCCCCTTTGGTCTTTAAAGGTCCACATAGTAACAGTATTTTCAGATTCGGAAGAGAGGATAACAATACCTCCATATCACTGTCACGAAGTAAATTTTGATTCAGGTTCAATCGAATTAGATGACTGCATTTTCTGATAGATGATGCAATATTACTCCAATCATTTCGTGTTCCTATTTGATTGAGTCCAAATTCAATACTAACAAGATCCAAAGCTTTGATGGTCTCTCGCTGTTGATTGATAACTTTGATCAAGTCTTTGCAATTGCAGAATATGGGGTGTTTCATATCTAGAAGTTTTAGACCATGTAGTTCTGTCCAAATTGTACCCCCATTGGTTGCTGATATGCACACCGCACAACTTTTTCTGAATGATAGGTTGGTACTAATATCCATCTCCCAACCAAACGTAAGGCTATCTAGCTGTCCCGCATTCGAACTCAAGAATGATTGGATTCTGTTCGATGATATAATGTTATTTCCAACCATACAGTACTCATTGAGTCTAAGATGCAAATGTTTCAAATTATGCATATACCTCGAGGCGTAAGATAACACCCTATCTATATCGAACACTTGTTCATCTTTTACTACTAACATATCGGCATTGTTTGATTTCCTACGGCAACGGTGTTTGTGAGATGGCCATGCTAACTTTTGACACTCTCTTGAACAGTAGAGTATCTTACTGCTATTGCAACCGGTACATTTCTGCATACGTTTCTCATCCGTCTCTTCTATACCGCAGTGATTGCATTTGTATATTTTTGTACTGTTGTTCATTTTGTTGTGTATTTTTGTGGTGTAGTTCCGTTGATGTTGGTATGTTTTATTATTGGTATTATGTTATATACTACAATTTATTAATAATAACTAATACTTGTTTGATGTAGGTTGTATAATCTCGTGTATAATATTGATATGTTCAATGCGCTAAACGATACTTACTAGCGTATTGTTGTACTGATAATAATCGAATTCATCAACCGCTTACTTACCACGCTGCAGAGAGGTCCCAAAGAAAAGCAAGAAAAATGCTCTTTTATAGAATGGCGAGTAAACGGCATGATTGTGTTAAGAATAAGATGTGCACAAAATAAGAGATAGAGAATGACAAAGTAGTATCAAAGATGGTATTCTAAAGGATTGATAGAGTAGCATCTCAACTTACTACTTAGCAATGCAACTAAACTTGCTAGCTGTGAATTTCAAGAACTTCATAGTACTGTACCTAATCAACCCTCGATCTTGTCCAACTTTTCTTCGTCTTCATGAAAGGAACTTGGTACTTCTATACTTTAGCCACTGTCACTGTCACTACTTTCACCATCACTGCTACTCTACTACTACTACTACTACTACTACTACTACTACTATCATCTTCACTATCATCAGGCGATTGTAGATATTGTAGAATTGTATCCTTGACTGGCCCGGGGATATCAAGTCGATATTCATCCCGGTTGATACGATTGGTGTTGGCCTGATCAATCTTTGCTTTCCACATAGCCAATTCAAGTACCGTCGTGGCCTCTTTCAGTTCATAGTAGGTGATTAATCGATCGATCCGACCGAGGATGCCTCTTAATACACCCCAGTTGTTACCCTGTATTAATCTCCTAACCCTGACCCATACTACCTCAGATATGAACATATTACTGCCTCTTCTTTCTACTATACCACGATTCTCATCAACCCTATCCTCCACTTCTGTTTGACTTTGACCGGCCTGTATGATACTTTCCAAACGAGTTGATAGACTGGGAAACGTGAATCTTTCCAGCAACGGACATTCATTAAACGCATCTGATGCAATGATTTGTATCCCCTCATGAAGTTCGACCTCTCTCAACCTTAGACAATTGTAAAATGTACTTTTACTAATCTTAGTGACATTGGAAGGGATAGTAATATGTTCCAATGATGAACAGTGTTCAAATGCACAAGACCCAATCTTTTGAATTCCCTCATGAAGTATTACCTCTCTCAACCTTGTACATTCGTAAAATGCACGTGAGCCAATCTCGGTGACAGTATGAGGGAAAGAAATACGTTCCAATAACGGACAACCGGAAAACGCTGAATTCTCGATCTTGCTCAAACCCTCATTGAGTTGTACTTCTCTCAACATTTGGCAATTGAAAAATGCACTACTACCAAGTTCAGTGACGGTTCGAGGAATCGTAATATGCTTCAATGATGAGCAAGTAGCAAAAGCTCCCTTCTCGATTGTTTGTAGTGCCTCGTTGAGTATAACTGACCCCAGATTATAGCAACCACAAAATGCAGAATCACCAATAGCGGTAATAGTAGAAGGAAATGTGATCCTCTTAAATAATTTGCAACCATAAAATGATTGTTTTCCAATTGTCTGTAGTCCTTCATTAAACACCACGTCCTTTAATTTGACACAATCATAAAATGATTGATCACCAACTTCAGTGATAGTAGAGGGAAGATTGATGTGTTCCAATTTAATGCAGCCACGAAACGAGAAGTTTCCAATCTTCCTCAGCCCCTCATTTAGTACAACTTTCTTCAATTGTC
>Ga0214480_100083_pt1 | contig 37796 bp, 32 predicted proteins | sample M1_20Mar14CPVII9_3_FD_165042 | JGI IMG/M metagenome (GOLD analysis project Ga0214480, IMG submission 165042) | Marine eukaryotic communities from Monterey Bay, California, United States - M1_20Mar14CPVII9sort6BwellE17 | ecosystem: Environmental > Aquatic > Marine > Unclassified | place: USA... | reverse complement strand
TTTGATTTTATGTTTAGTGGTCTTCATTTTACTTTAGGTATCTCACCTCATTCGGTACAACTGGATCCTAACCAAGCCATCAATTAGTTAATCATCCATCATCAATGACAACACATCGATCATTGACATCCTTCCCACGGTAATATAACATATAGTACCATGATCTTACAGTCCACTGCCCGGAGTGCTCGTAGGGCGGCATTCAATAGAAGAAGAGCTGTCGCGGCGACGTCAAGTGGAAATATTTGCAATACCTCCTATCTACGACTTGCGGGAACTCAAACATCAGCATCAACTCGACGAGACTTCTCTAATGATACTACCAACTCATCACCTTGGTCAAAGTTTCCACAGGCACCACCTGATCCAATCATTGGTCTTACAGAGGTGAATTTATCGTGAACATATGAATGAACATATGATATGAACATATATGTCACAAAGTATCGTTAGTATTGCTGTTGATGACGACTCACAATGCATCTCCCTCTCTCTCTCCACAGGCATACTTAAATGATGATTTCCCTAACAAGGTGAATGTTGGTGTAGGAGCATATCGATGTAAGTTAATGGTGTGCAAATGATGTTCATTTTTCGACAGACATATCTTATATATTTTTAATTTGTATGTAGGTGATTTAGGAAAACCATTCGTATTGCCCGTTGTTAGAGAGGCGGAGAGTGAACTTGTTGCTGAAGAGTTAGATCATGAATATTCAGGTATTGCAGGTTGTGCTAAATTTATAAAACATGCATTAGCATTTGCTTATGGCGAAAATTGTGTTCCTTTACAAGAGAAGCGTATTGCCGGTGTTCAAACATTGAGTGGTACGGGTGGTTTGCGAATTTTCGGAGAAGTATTGCGTCAATTTGGTTACAAAGAGATATATGTACCAAATCCTACATGGGGAAATCATATTCCAATCTTTACAAATGCTGGACTTGAAGTTAAGAAGTATAGCTACTACGATAATGCAAGTTGCAGTTTGGATTTCGACAACTTGATTAATGATATGAAAGCAATGCCAGAGGGAAGTTGTATTCTACTACACGCTTGTGCTCATAATCCTACGGGCATGGATCCTACAACTGATCAATGGAAGGAGATTAGTAAAGTTGCAATGGAGAAGAATCTATTGCCCTTCTTCGATTGCGCCTACCAGGGATTTGCTAGTGGTGACGCAAGGAAGGATGCAGCAGCTATTCGAATGTTTGTAGAAGATGGACATAAGATTGCTCTTGTGCAATCCTTTTCAAAAAACTTTGGTTTGTATGGTCAACGAGTTGGAGCTCTATCAGTTGTGGCCGATTCCCCAGAGGAGGCACAGAGAGTATTAAGTCAGCTCAAATTACATATCCGACCGAGTTATTCCAATCCGCCACGTCATGGAGCACGAATTGTTAGCAAGATATTATCCAGTCCAAAGAAAACAGATGAGTTTGTTGAACAATGTATGGGTATGGCACAAAGAATCAATTCAATGAGAGGGAAGCTAAGAAAGATATTAGAAGATCTTGGATCAAGTCGTAATTGGGATCATATCACACGCCAAATTGGAATGTTTGCATACAGTGGCATGTCAAAAAGTGAAGTTGAAACTCTCCGTGAAAAGCATCATATCTATTGTACACTTGATGGTCGCATAAGTATGGCAGGTGTAACATCACAGAATGTTGAGTATATTGCAAATGCCATTCATGATGTAACCGAGGAAAAGAAGTGAAAGAAATGGGTATATCGCTTAGCTATGCAGCTATTAATGTTTAGTGGAGACATTCATTGAGTATGTGAGTGAGTTTATCTTTGAGGGCGGTATCATAATTTCTAAATTGATTGTATACTGTACAATAACATCTTAGCTTTCTATTGGGGCAATTGGTGTTTGACCCTTTCCAGTGTTGACCCAAAAGAGTTTACTCTTCCGTCTTGAGAGTTTGTTCTTCTTGTTGAAACTCCTCAGGAAATGTAACACCAAGTCTTTGAGCCATCTCTATTGCAGTTTGCTCATCTATTTGTTCCTTCTTCTGTCCACCTTCAACTATCCATATTGATTGTCTATCAATACTCCACCAAACGCCCTCCTTGACATCATCAGGATTGACACTATCATATCTTCCAATTTCGAGTTCTCCATTGGGTCTTCTCAGTGTACCCACAGTGCACTTTCCCATGTGAAATGTACCCTCCCATTCTCCTCCGTTGACTGGCCGGACGATGCCATGACCATGCCACTTGCCATCCTTCCATGCTCCTTCATAATGAGATCCATTCTTCAATGTCATCTTGCCATGACCGTCTGGAGCGGCATTACACCATTGACCTTCGTATACACCACCATCTTTGAAATGATGTGTACCCTGACCAAATCGACATCCATCTTTCCAACCACCTTCATATCTATCTCCATTACCGTAGTTCATAAGTCCATAACCATTAGCCTTCCCGTCTACCCATTCACCATTATACTGACCTCCATTCTCCCATGTTACAGTTCCAGAGCCATGTGGCTCTCCTAATGAATCTAAATGACCTTCATACACACCCCATCCATGCTCTGATACACGAATACGTTTTCGTCGTACCTTGCGTGTGTGTTGTTGCTGTTGTCCAGAGGATACCTCAGAACTATTAGCACTACTCTCATGTTGAGGTACATTAAATGTAACATGCTTAACAACTTGGTCATCAGTATCATTCTCTGCAGAACTTGGACTTATCTTCGTCTTCCCTATCAACTGTACCTCCCATTTAGATAGATAATCTTGAGCAGCCCTAGCGCTTTGCAATGCCTGAGCAGCTGTTGATTCGACACGGCTTAATCTTTCTTGTGCACGTTTGAGTGTTTCTATTGCAGCCAGGACATCTTCCTTTGCACTAGCCGCCTCAATCTGTGCATCATTACTCCGTCTAGTTGCCTCAGCTTCATATCGTCGTACAGTGTCGAGGAGTGTATTAGCCGTGACCTCGTCGAGTGAGATGATAGGAGAAGGTGTGGATTCGGATGCAGCAGAAGAACTGCAACTCCGTATCTTTTTTGAAGGTGGTTGTCCATCGGATGACATGATAAACTGGAGCACTAACGTACGGGGGGGGGGGGGGGGGGGAAGGGGATTCTCTATATTATTGCTATATCTCTTTCATCTCCCTCTCCTACTTGCAATGATAGCGGCAATAAACAATGACAAGGAAGGCTTTTTGGTGCACTGACGTGTTGCACTTCAAGTCTAAAAAGAAACGTACTGGTATCTTTCATCTTTTAAGTCTTGAGTTAAGAGCTGGGCCTTATTTAGCCACTTAGCTAGGGTAGACTATAGCTCTCTAAACCTTTTCTTCAATTGTTTATATCTACAGTTATAAGATAGTGAAGGTGTATTGTTCCACCCCTATTTGACTTGAATGTATTTTATTCAAACATAGTCTTTTAAAGCAAAGCAAAACTATGTACAGTTAGATCATCTCCTGATCCCTTATATCAATCTCAGCTTCAGCATCAAGTCCAACAACAGATGGAGTTGATTCATAGTTCTTTCTCATGTTTCTTTTCTTCCTCAGTCTTACAATTGCAAAACTTGCAAACACAAGTATGAATCCTAGTACAGCCACTATGCCAACTATACTTCTCTGTTTCCATTGACTCCTTCCACTTAGGCAAGTATCATAACCATAGCTCGTTGCTGATTGAAATGTACAAACCAATTCATTACGACATTGGACGTTGCACTTGTCATTTACACCTCGATTGTTTCCTTCTATACCGGCCCCTGAAATCATGTAACTTCGGTATAACTCTAGTACTGGACTCTCTTTGCCTTTATTGTCTTCCATTGACTGTAAGATTGTTTGAAATACTTTAGAAGACAATCCTTCTTCTTTAATAATGTCTGATGTAATACTGCCATATGCTTCTGAAAAGGTGTATAGTTTTGACCATTGGTGTGTACTACCTGATGTGAAGCTGTGCGAATCATAGTCTAACAACTGATACTCTAAAGTGCCTGATTCACTGCCACTGCCATACTTGACGAGTCTCAATGCAGGATCATTACCATGTAAAGGAGTAATCGAGGGACCTAACAGTATTGGTGTACTGAGTTGTGGAATCATGGTGATATCATTTGAAGAAGAGGATGCAGCACTATTATCAAGCCCAACACGGAACTCATCGGTGTGAATATGCCCAAAGAGCTGTCCTGTAATGACTTCATCATACTCTTGCACAATATCATAGTAAGTTTGTATATATTGAGTTTGCCATAGTTGTGTATGTCTAAAACTACCTACACCAGGTGCGATATGTCCTACAATTATCGCTTGAGTACCCAATTCTCGACAATTTGATAGCACAGCCCTCATCCATTTAAATTGATGTCCTGGATCATCCACATTATTCGGTTGTGGTCCAAAATTGCTTGAATAGAGTACTGTATTAATAGAGAGGATTGTTATTGCACCATTATGAATCTGTCTTGAGTAATATCCACCTCTTAAGAATGTAGACTGATCACTGGCTATTAAGATAGGCTCCATGATGGTTTCATTATCTGACTGTTCTTCCAGCAGTCTTGTTGATGTAGTAGCTGTTGTATTATCATTTGAATGTGCACTTCCTGTACTTGTCAAGGCATTGAATAGTACTCCCAACATACCTGAATCTTCTGGCAGTAATGTGGTTTCAGTAAAGCTGACATCACCGTCATTCTCATTTCCATCCTCAAACAATTGTAAATAGTAATCAGGTACCACATCATTATTACCAAGTGAAAGAATAATCTCCGAGGAGGGAAATGCCAGCTGCACCATTGATACCAACTCATTGACTATATCTCCTGCTGTATCCATTGCCTGTTTATGCCAAGGAGAATGTGCAGCTTGTTCTACTGCTGAATTGGATGAGTTTTTGTCATTATACCTAGCCTCTCCACCCTCATTGAAATCACCACCTGTAAATAGCAAGTCTACACCATGACGTACACTATCACCACTTATAATGATAAATGTTGGTTCTTTCCCATAGGTAATGTTGACTGCATACTCTAATGCAGAGTGAACAAGAGCTGTTGGGCTATCACAGCCGTACTGCCCAAGAGCTTGAGCATCAACACTATTACATCTAATATGCTCATAGAAGGATGTTTTGAATGCTTGTGATGTTGCATAGTATGGGTCGTAGTGTACATCAGACAACCATAAGAAATAATGCTCATTCAAATTATCATCAGCCATGTTGTATTGTATTGCATAGATATTTTCAGAAGTCCAGAACCTTATATCTTTTAAATATCCAGGTAGTAACTGAGGTTATGATCAACGAACACCAATCATAGGGAACCTAACACGCAATGTATTAGATTGTTATGTACAATAATGAACATTGTTTATGATTATATGTAGTCAATATAGGTATTCGCTCTGTTTTATACTAAAATGAGTTGTCGATAGTGAGATCTAAGTTGATGGACGATGGTATGGATCGATCTAAGATGCTGATTGATAATTGATACCTAATATCTTCATCACTGTTTGGTGTAATATGCAGATGTTTAAGTTGATTATTAGATTGTTATGTACAATAATGAACATTGTTTATGATTATAGTCAATATAGGTATTCGCTCTGTTTTATACTAAAATGAGTTGTCGATAGTGAGATCTAAGTTGATGGACGATGGTATGGATCTGTTAGACCGAAAGTTAGAAAATCTCGAAAGTTAAACTTTCGGGACTTTTAACCTCTGAAGTTATAGATACCGGTATCTTTTAACTTTCGAGATCGCTAAAACTTCTCAGCCTTCTACTCAAATTATAGATGTAGGATTGTCGGCAATTCTCTGAACTCATGTGGACAATAGTACGGCAGCCGCCGCATGTAATCCATCCTTTAGGTAGTTATCGACAACGGGGACCACTTATTGCAATGAAAATACTGTGTTATTGACTGTGTAGGACAACTTATATCTACTGAGTTTTTATTGCAATGAATAGTCATTAGCGTCAATAGGTCGATGCCATGACGATAGGATGACCTGCCGCCGACGTCTATCGATAGTTTATACATAGATATAAACATGAACTACTCATTTGCAATTAGTTTTAGCTACAATATTGTCATCATCGATGATGTGCATATCTTATGTTCATGGTTAGCATGGCATTAGAAATAGTTTCATAGGTAGCCATACTATCACCCAACCTTTGCCATGAATAGATTGAGGGGTTGCAACTGTTCAATATAGTTGTTAGTATGGCTACTTAGCGTTGGCAGCCCCATATCAAATGCTGCCACACCTCATTGTGTGAGGCAAGTAACTTTCGAGATGTATTCTTTAGCGATGATGCGCATGTCGATTTTAACTTTCGAGGTTTGCAAATCCCGATTGTTAACTTTCGGGATTTTCTAACTTTCGGTCTAACAGATCGATCTAAGATGCTGATTGATAATTGATACCTAATATCTTCATCACTGTTTGGTGTAATATGCAGATGTTTAAGTTGATTATACTCCTTTGTATTGTTGCAACTACCTCTGGTTTTGTCGGCGGCAGCAGCTATGTTGGCAAGATACCGCTAGCGTATCCTTCGACTAGAAAAAATGATGATGGGTATGCATTGGCATTGTTATCATCCATCAACAATGGAGATGATATTGATATAAGCAGACGCATATTACTTGGTACTATTGCACTGCCTGCATGCTTTTGGACATCCCAAGCTCATGCTGCAAAGTTAAGGCCCGATGATGCTTATGCTAATCTAGTCAGGAAAGTCCGCGTTTGTATTGTATGATATCTAGCATTTATTTGATAAGTCGCTTGTACTAACACTTCTCTTTCGCAACTTTCAGAGCACGAGAAGAATTAAAGGTTGCTGGGGAATATATAACAAAGAAAGATCTAGATGGCTTGCGGTCTTACATTACAAATGATGCAACAAACATGAACAACTATGAACTGAATGCTCAGGCATTACTGGAATCAAAAAGATTGGATGCAGAAAGCAAAAAGGATATTGGGACTATACGCCGATACGGAGTAGGTGCAGATGTTATCATTATGTATGGGGGGCTCAAGAATGAACTAGATGAAGAGAATGAAAGTCCGAACTATTCTGAGATAGCTAAGTATCTCCGTCGTACTGGCGATTCGCTCGATGAAGTCATAGCGATATGCAAAGCAAATGGATTCCCCTAACATGATACCGTCTATTGACTAAGAAATGAGAGGTTCATTTGCATATACACTCAAGGAAAAACAAGTCAGTTAGTTAACAAAGAATTGGTTTATATTATAGATGGTACCTCGGATAGTACAACTTTCGATAAACACAAAAAAGCCTAATCTAGGCGAAGGCAACAACATTCTCATTTTGATACAGTACTTCGTCCTCCAAGTCAAAATTCTCCAGAGGTGGTTGAAAAGTCGCATCCAGTAGCTCAATATTGAGAGAGTCCACTGTTTCGACCACTTCTCCATTTCCTCCATTGTGCATTGCAATATTGCCACAATTGCATAGCATGAGAGTTGAGAGGAAAAGACGACACACCTCGTAATCTTCACAATCTTTCGATGCAATGATTGTCGAGAACCCAACTTCATTAGTCTGACTGCTTGATGGCTTCTTGTCACCAGTAGATGTTCGCTTACGAACAGATGTGAGGTTGCGCTCAACTCTTTCAAGAATCTGTTTACCATAACTATGGATATCAAACTCAGGACGTTTCTCCTGCTCCTCAAGAAGTGGTGCGAGACCAGACTGCCACTTTCCAACTCGTTTAGTCAACTCAGTCTCGGCAGCATATGCCTTGGCACTCTCATTAAACTTTCGTAGATGCGCGCGACAAAGGTCTTCAAAGGTGCCTCCCGAGTTGTGTGCAAAGTTATCATCGAAGTCGTTATCATCAAATCCTCCCCCGCTTCCACCGAACACGTCATCGATTGCACTGAAGTCGACATTGCTACGATGAAGTGGACCATTTTCTTGCCCATAACTATCATCATCAGCTCCGCCACCAAAATCCAATCCCCCGTAATCATCGTGCTCGTCGTCATCATACATTTCAGCCTCCTTCTCTTCTTCCTGAATCGCATCTTGCTGTTGTTGCAGCCGTCGTTGTTTCCTCATTAAATCTCTGTGCTTGGCATGTGCCTTGGCAACATAAGCGAATTCTTCTCCGAATATCAGACCACCATTTGTCAAAACCTTCAAATGACGGCTCGTTTCAGCTTGCAATGTTGCATCACTATTATTCAATTGGTCTTCATTCTCATCATCCGAGTCTTTCATGGCTTCATCGAAGGTAATATCAGCAAGGAAAGGCCGGCTTTGATAATCATATGCTGCCGACTGAGAGGATACACTCTTCTTCTTCTTCGATCCCTTCTTAGTCCTTGTTCTTGAACCAGTCACAGCTGCAGAAGGACGATCACCATCATCCATATCACGAGGAAGACGAGTTGTGACTCCAATACGAAGAGGTACGACCTTATCCTTTGATGGCTCATCTTTATCAAGGACAGCCCACGGATCTTTGGTGACGACAGAAGGTTTAGTTACATTGTTAGCAGAGTTGGCTACTACCTCGTCCTCTTCTTCCCCAGCTCCTCCTGCTGTTGGATCTTCCATGTGTTCATCATGCAACTCAAACCCCGGTCCATCATTATCATCCCCTCCCCAATCATCACCCCCGCCGCCGAATGAGGTATTATCATTAGCTGCTCCAAAATCATTATCATCATCTCTTGGACCAGGTGATAATCCTCCAGGAAAGATTTGGATATCTTCCTCGTTATTCATCTGTTGAGCTTCCCCATTAATAAATACAGATGCCCGTGTTCCTGGCATGAGTAGTGCTCCCGAGGCATCCACATCACACATCCCAGCCAATAATCGTAGATTACCCTCACCTACATTATCACCTCCACCAACTCCAACACCTGTTCCACCACCCTGTAGATTAGACATTAACATACGCGATAGAGCAGTTGGTGAAGCCTTATCAAGTGATTGTCTACTAATCATAAAGGTACCATTTTGATCCATCATACGTGTTGCACTCATAACACCTCCCAATGAAAGTAGTGTAACATCTTGAGGAGTTGTCATGGTATCATCATTATTATTTACACCACCCATTGTTGTTGTATTCATACCTTGTGAATTACTACCTTGAATACTATTCCTACCACTACGCTTATCCTTAATATCCTCTCTTAAATTAATCTTATTCTTACCAATACTTTGATCAGTAGGTAACACGTCATCTAATAATAAGAATTCCATATCAGAATCAAATTCCATGAATGTTTCAATGGCACTATCACCACCATTAGTTGTGGACGTTGAACGTTTCTTCTTCTTCTTACCATGTGCAATCATGGTTTGAATGAAGTCATTAAATACCTCATATGTTTTTTGATGGAGGAAGTCTACCTTGCGATTGTAGCTGTGTTAAAATAGTATAATAGAATAGAGATGTTTTGGTATGATGAGTGAACAGCATTATTGATACAAATTAAATATAAATAATACATACATACGTATACACACATCAAACACATCTATCAAACACGAACTTACATTCCAACAGAATTCTGAATCTTAAGCGCAGCATTAGCAAACGATTGGGCAGTCGTTGCCTCTTCCTCTTCATTATTACATTCATCCAATTGATTAGTAAATTTGAGGTATTCATCGAGGTATGGTTCGATATCAATATCAAAATTCTTTGCTAGATCTCGTAATGGTTGTATGTTAGTAATACTTTCAGGTTTGTTATTGTTATCATCATCGATATCGTTTGATAATTCAATGGGAGCTCCTCTCTTTAATGACTTCGGCATGATACTGGTATTAATTATACTGATCTCTTGCGATAATATACTTTGAAGGCACCTATTGTAGCTCAATCCACTCCAATAAATCACTCTCAACTCTCGCCAATACTGAGCTCTTCTTTGTTCTATTAGATAATTACCACTGATAACTACTACTCAGTAACTACAGCGTTCAACAAATAAATAAAAGTGGCAGTTGGCATTATTTGCAGGGCTCATCCTTGCTTTGATGTAAAATAATATTATCTCTAATCTCTGCTCTGGTTGGTAACAGCATTACAACTTAAGTACTTATCAATTACTATTAAACAGAAGATGGAAGCCGTATCATTTGCCGAGGATGATACTGAAGTAACAACAATACCAACCTTTGATCATAACGATTTATTTGCGGCAGCTGAAGAATCCATACTTTCGTGCAGGCCATTGGTCAACTTCTTTTACACAAACAATAATAATACAGATGAAGATGATAATCTAACAATAACTCAACGTCGTACAGCAATAACCAATATAGTAAAAGCACCACAATTTAATAAAGGGCGTGCCCGACGTCTCTTCACGGCAGTACTACCATTATTAACTAAAATTACAGAAGAAGAAAGTTACATGCCCGATACCGATACTGATGGTAATATTATTCAAGATTCACATGCTGGATCTACATTATCAATACAATATATTAAATGTTGTGCGATATTAGTTGATGCATATTTGGAGGGTATATTGTTAAAACAGAAGAATGGCAGAGGTGGTTTAAAGAAGATGGGTATGTAAATTGTGGTTATATGTTGCTGTGTTCAATATGTATAGTTTCTCACTCAAAACTCTACCTTATCATTAACATTAGATGACGAGGTATTTGAGGTAGCAGAATTATTGCATGATTTATTGTTTCCATTACAACATAGTCCAGTAGCCTCGGGTATTAAAGTTGCCACACAGGCACAGTCAGCAATATTCAGCATGTGTGAAAGATATTGGCATGGCAATTTTGAAGATAAGGAACAATTGGTAACACAACTTATACCTCTTTTATTGATGAAGAGTTTGAATGATAATGCACAGAAGAATGATGTTAAGCGTTTATATTCAATTCGAGAGGCTATTGACTTATTAGACTTTCAAGATGAAAGTATTGAAAGTCTCAAGTTGCATTTATTACGTGTTGTTGGTAATCCGTTGTTCCTCCAGAGTGTCGAGGGACGAAAGTTCATCACACACTTGTTTCAAGTTGATACTGCATTAGTAATTGATTTACATCGTGCTGTTCGGGCACAAATTAATGGTGCCAAGAAGAGTATATTAAATGCCTATGCTGATATCTATTACAATGTATGGAAGTCATCAACTGAGATAGTACCCGATGATGATGAAGAAGAAGAGGAAGGGGAAATTGGTGCAATTCAGCAATCTATCGAAGAGAACGCATTACAAGATTTCATGTATCAGGTTATTCATGCAGCAGTACCAAGCACTGCTAAATCAGTCCGTGTCGTTCTAGACAAGTTTTATGTCAATAAGAAGAATCCAGATGTTGAGAGTATGTTGCATCGTATGTATGGGCCACTACTCTGGCGAGCTCTATCGGGCGCTAATTCAAAGGTGCGAATTCAAGCATCAGTGGTGTTGACCGACACATTTCCTCTTCGTGATCCTAATGCGTCTGTCGAGTGGACAACGGCCTGTGTCAAGAAGAGTGTTGAAGCGTTGGTATCATTAATGAAGGATGATATACCGAGTTGTCGAGTCGCAGGTTGTGTTGCTACCGCAAAGATTCTATCATTGTTTTGGTCTGCTATTCCAAGTCAAGATATTCGTTTATTGCTGGATCAAATCATTGGCAAACATACATCCGATGCCTCGTCTTCTGCAGTTCGAGCTGCTGCCGTAAATGCTGTGACCACTCTACTCGAAGAAGAGAAGAGTCATGCCGTATTACGTCCCTTGTTAAGCAATGTTGGCAATCTAATCCACGACAAGACAGAGAAGGTTCGTCTAGCTGTGGTGAACATGCTTCTCTTTGTAAAAAGACTCCGTGGTATCAAGTATTATCACGTCGTACCTGCCGACCATCTTCTATCACGGCTTGCCGATGAAGGACTTGGCAAGTTGCGGTAGGTCTGTCCAACTTGTTAAGCAACTCCTTCTTCCCCACCGGTAGTAAGAAGACAATGTCTGATATCATTACACGAACTTTGAGATTACTTACAGACAGCCCTCAAGCTGCAGTTGTATTCTACCGCAATGCACCCACTCAACTATCTGTCAATTCAATCTCCAAGTTGATTGCGGCTCTTATGAAGAGTTTGTGCTGCTTCATTATTGAAGAAAAGAAGGCCAAGTTTGAAGATATTAGTAATCTAACAGCAGTTGTGCCAGAGTATGAGTCAATCGAGCGTCCGAATCATTCAAGCAATACTGCTCAAATGGCAACAATCGCTGAAAGTATATCCATCTTGTGGGGATCTGTAAGTCAATTCATTGTTATTGTGTACATTGTTTGCCGTCAATCATATGTCTTTCTAACACATCCGATTCTGATCCTTTTAGATTGAAGCTGATCTCAAGGATGCCGAAAATGAGGGTAGCTCCGAGATGCTTGATGAGGTATTCTCTGGAAATGTCTGGACAGAAGTGTATTGCCATTTTGAAGCCAAGTTTGACAGTGATGATGTAGAAGATGCCAACGAGTGTTACCGTGCATGTGTTGCAATATTGAATTGTGCCGGCAAGATTGATGAGAACAAGATTGAGGGATTGCGTGTTCATATCGTCAATGAGCTCTCAAAATCAAATGATATGCCTGAGGAGGAGCGTATCACGGCCAACTTTAGTCCATCCCTCTCCCTACTATGTGCTTGGGGCATGACAGAAGATGTTGCACAATGTCTTGCATCATCAATCAAGCTCTACTTTGAGAGAGGAAGTGATGAAGAGTTGAATACCAGTACCAAACGAAAGTCAAAGAGGACAAAAGGTAAAAAGTGTAAAAAGGCTACAAATGAGGATGGAACTCTACCTTCACTCAAAGTTGATGTGTGCCTGAATATCCTTGGTCATGTTCTAAAAGGATCGTATCCTGCATCAGCGGCTGCACGAACGTCTATATTGGAGTCAGAAGCTTCTTTTAGTGCCATATCATCGGCATTATTAACGGCCAAGAGCACTGCTGAACGTATGATTGAAGACCCATCTACTTCTCAATCAAGTCTTGATATGATAATGCACATTAGTATTGCCATTGAGTGCTATGGACGACTGCTCATCCATCATGATTCTATGAAGGGCGATGTACCGATTAAGCTCAGCCCTGAGCTAAAGAGTTTGATTACTTGGTCAACCGACACTCTCTCTCCAAGTTTGCTCAAGCTGGTTCCTCAAGAAGACAATGAGAACACATTGAAAGATCTCGATCTATCGGATATATCCCTCATATCATCTCCGATATCAGCAGGTCCAAAGAAGAAAGCAAGTCGAGCATCTCCTCCTCAACTTGGGAATATTGGTGACTCGTCCTTCATGTCCACTGAAGCAGAATCCACCAATAATCAAGTCCTATCCGTCACAGCAATCAGTTCTATCATACGTATCTTTGCTGAATGGTTGCAACTTCGGTACACAGACGATTCTTTTGTGTCCAATCAATTTATTGATTTGTGCAAACTCGTCGAGAGTTCAAATGAAAAGGTTGTGAGGAAGGTACTTTTGCCATTGTTAATTCATGTTGCAGGAATTAAGCTCCGAAACGATGGTGATGCAACCTTGTTTAAGACGATTCTCATGAGCATGCGCAAGGTTGATATCAGTCTAACTGAAGAGAAAATCATTTCTCAATCGATGCCATCCATAATTTCCATGCGTGATGAGAATCTACTAAAGGCAGCAATATCAACAGTCATTCATGTTACTCGCAAGGTTGTTGTCGAGGCAGACTCTGAATCGGCTGTGTTCACCGACAAGGTTGGTATATTTATGAGTAAGGTACTAGAAATAGTGTTAATGGGAAAGAAGAGTAGTCTAATCCTGGCCCAATGCCTTCTTGTTGAGCCAGAAACAAGTGCTGTTCGAGAATGCCTACTCAAAGAGATTGAAGAGCATGCCACCAAGACTCCTGCTTTACAGAAGTTACTTGGTACAGCTAATAAGGTTGAAACTGTGGAAGATGAGGACGATGACATGATTGATAACGAGAAGACAGTGGTAAATGTTGATGTTGACAAGGAGAACGAAATCATCCTTGCTGCTTAGAAATGACATTTGTATATAATGTGGTTGATGGTCAAATTGTTTAATAATTATTAGAATACTCATGTTTAGTTATCGTATCGAGAAACCCCGTCTTTGCCAATATAACTACTAATCTTTCTAGGTGTATATAAAAGTGGCACAGATTAGTGATCTCATAAACAGGATAAACAGGAAAGTTTACTAGAATGATATAAAGATAAAGTCGACCCTCAAGATTGTTGACACTCAGATGGTGCAGATCCATCTACATCGTTTTTAGGCTGGAGGTGGTCCATTAGTGATGGCACTGCGGCCGCCATCTTCTTCTGAGAGCTGGGTTCAACCGATTTAGGTGTAAAGTCGTGCTTTCGTTTCTTGTTGGGTGTATTCTCCTTAGCTCTGGAGCGTTTACTACTGGAACTCAACCCCGCGGAGAAGTCAGTACGTCTCTCGTTTCGTTGCAACGCCAGCTTTGCAGTTGTCAACTCACTCCTAACCTTGGTAAGTTCCTCCTCAAGCTTCCACGAACGTTGTTCTGCTTTACTTGTTTCTGAAGCAGCGGCTGAACTCTTCAAGACAAGATCACGCTTTTCTTCTTCCAGTTGTTCTATCTTCTCTTCGTATTCTTCACGGAACTGGGTGAGTGTATTCTTGCTAAATGAAGTACGGCCGTTATCACTTCCTGGGCTGGGTTCAGGAGCAGTGTCCCTTGCGGAAAACATGTGTCGATCAGGGTTCATCTCCTTTAAACGTCGATTCTCTTCTTGTAACGATTTACAAACTGATGTCAACTCATCCACTTGACCTTGGGAAGCACCACCCGGACCTCGACTACCAAGTTGACGGCGTAAACGATCATTATCTGACCCAAGCTCCTTGTTCTTCCTGTCAGCTTTTCGTACCCTGTCTTCCAACGCATCATTATTTCTAGCAGCTTCACGACCCTTTGCTTCAAGCAATTGAATTTGTTTGTCTCTTTTCTCAATCTTATTGGAGGCAACTCGCTCATACTCTTGCTGGAGAGTCGTCAACTGTTTGTTCTCGTCTTCACGTGCTTTAATCTTCACCTCATATTCCTCTTTGATTTGCCGTTCCAACTCTTTTGCCTTCTTCCTAGACTCCCGAATCATACCCTTACCTTTAGTTATCAATGCTTCAATCTCATCTGCCTTATTCTTCAATAACTTTTCAATTTCTTCTTGCTTGCTCTGTTCCAAGTCATCCATATCCTTCTGTGCCTGCTCTTTCGTCGATCGTAATGTCTTGGATGAGTGCTCCCGAAGTTGTGCGAGCTGATGGGATAGATTGTTTTCTATTTCAGTTCTCTGAACCTCAGCCCTATCCATCTTTTCCTTGTGATGATTACGTTCAGACTCAATCTTGGCCGTTAGTTTCTCTTCCAGATCTTGCAAGTCTTGACGCCCCTTTTCGATGAGACTCTTCTTCTCGTTTTGGTAGCTTCGTTCGGCGTCTAGTGCCGCCTTATGACTCTTTAGTCGCTCGTCCTTCATCTCATTTCCTAACAACTTGTACTTCTTGGTCAAGTCCTCAACTTCCTCCTTCAACTTTGTCTCCCTGGTTTCTGATTCAGAAAGTAATTGTTGTGTGTCTTCCAATTGAGACTTTGTTTGGAAGAATTGCTCCTTAAATCTCTCTGATAACCTCTTTGCATCATCACAACTCTCTTCAAGTCGCTGTACTGAATCAACTTCTCTTTTTGATTCAAACTCCTTAAGACGAGCATACTCACTGCGCAATGTTTTGAGTTCCTCCATCAACTCGGGGTTGAGTTCACTCATGCCAACACCCACTGCAATACCTGCTTTATCCGACTTGCCTCCATCCTCTTGTAACTGCTTCTGCATGTTACCAGCCTCGGCTTGGTGCATATCAGCTCGACTCTTTAGCTCCCTATTGGCCCCTTCAAGTCCAGAGCTCTTCTCTTTGATACGTCGTAAATCCTCACGACACTCGGCCAATGCAACCTCAGCATCTGTTGCTCGAACTCGATACTCCTCAAGCTGTCTCTTGAGTGGTTTAAGTTGTGCTAATTCATTTTCTAATGAAAGACATTTATCCACAGATGACGCATGTGCTTTCTCCTCACGCTGAAGAGCATCATGTGCATCACCGATTAATTCAATCTTATCCCTACACTTGCGCAGCTGCTCTTCAGTATATGACAGCTTCTCCTTGGAACATTCCAAAACATCAAGCTCATCACGAAGTTTTGAGTTTTCTTCCTTCAACTCCTTGGCACTCTGTTTATAATCACGTAGATTCTCCAACTCTCTCTTTTGTTCAGAGACTTCATTAATGTACTTATCTTCAATATCTCTCATTGTTTTCAAGTGTTTAGACTCAACTTGCAGCATCTCAGCCCTGTGGTTGGATTGATCTTCATCATTCTTAATTGCAAGATTTGCTTCCTGCTGTCGTGATGCCTTGAGTTCTTGCTGAAGTTTGGCAATTGTGGCACGAAGATCATCTTCAGCCCCGTCTTTACCTGCTGATGATGTTGATTTATGATGTACGTCATCCCTACTCTCCTCAAAAAGCCTCTTACCTTGAGGAGAATCAGACTTCATATCATTATTATCATCATCGACTTCCCCACTATTATTTCCCTTCATATCAATATCATCATCCTTATTATTATCACTTTCATACTCCTCAAATGTTTCCGATAAACTAGCTGCACTTGCCTCCATAAAGGCTGAATAATCCCCTGTATCTTCAACATCACTACTACCACAACTGTTATTCCCCTGAATAATTGCCATAATATCTTGTAATAAATCTGGACGTCCCATTGACATTAATTTGCTAACATATGACTTTTTACTTGGACAATTATCTGAAACTGCATGACATAGTAGTGCACACAAAATATTGTATTGACAATCCCTATCAATATTACTATTAACATCGCCATCTTCCTTCCTTAATAATCCCTTCTCACATGCTAAATTATGAATAATTGACCACGCCTCATCAGCAGAAGTAGGTGCCTCATCATCATCAGCACAACAATCACAAATTTCTTCAGCAATATTAATAATTTTATTAACTATATCTAAATTGTCAAAGTCTGTGAATATATTATCGACTGATACGTCGTTGGTATTATTATCATCTTGATTACGGCATGATTCAAGCTGTGGAAAATCAAATAACCAATAATGTAATGCTGTTAGGCCTTGATACTTATTTTCCTCTGACATAATTTATTTATCTCTTTTGTAAGTAATTGTAATTGATTATCTCTCTGTTACTCCGCGACTTTTTACTGTTTAATATTTTAGCCCTAATCTTTGTATACGTTGCCTAACTATTGTTGTACATAAACGCTCCTTGATCACCACTATCAAGCCTACGCTCAGTTAGTTTTAGTTGGACAACTAATTTGCCAACGACAACTGAAGGTAGGTACTTATTTTTATTTACTTCAACACTAAGTATCGGCCTCTCAAAGAGCCACAGGCTACTACAAATTGAAAGCTATTCTAGTTTAATACGAATGTACTTAAACTCATGTATGGTATATACTCATACTGATGGTCTTAATCTTAATCACTCAGTGAAATCCTCTCTTATGTCGCTAAAGGTTAATATCAAACTCTAAACTGAAAATTAAAAACTCAAATCTCAATTCTCAACCTCAGATCAACATCAAATTATAATATGTACCCGAGGATTGAGAGGTTAAGTGATGGTATTGAATGCCCCTAGATATTATATACTCTCGTAACTATTGTCCATAGTCAGTTGTCGGTTTTAGATTATATATTGGTATAAGATATTCACGAGTCGAGGTATAAATTGACAACAAGCAACTTTTTTCAGTTTGAGTAACAGGCTCAGTACTTTCGGTACCTAATCATGTCTTCCACAATCTGGAGACTAGTTGCAATATGTTTAATATCATTATTCATCATATTAGATATCAACCAAGTACAAGCAGCAGGCCAACGGCGCTATAACAAATCACTACACAATAAGAATCATGAATCAACAATACGGAACACAATATTACCCAAATTCAAAGCAAATTCCAAACAGCTAATACAAGGCAACCATACATCAAATGTTGCAGTTATAGTCTCTTCTTCACGATATTGGTTTAATTATCGACATGTTACCAATGCATTATCAATATATCATTTACTCAAAAGAGGCGGTATGACTGATGATAATATCATACTAATGTTAGCAGATGATATACCATGTAATATGCGGAATAAGTATCGTGGCAAGATATTTCCTCGGGGTGTTGACAATATAGATTTAATGGAGGGTGTAGAGATTGATTATACGGGCACAGATGTGACTGTCGATGCATTTATGCGTGTATTATTGGGTAGACATTTACCAGGTGAACAAGCAAGTAGTACTAACACTAAGACGACGGGAGGTGGCAAACGTTCATGGCCAAAGATTGATCAAAATACAAATGTATTAGTATATCTAACTGGACATGGTGGGGATAACTTCTTCAAATTCCAGGATGGAGAAGAGCTCATGTCAAATGATATTGCAAATGCCTTCTCTCAAATGCATGAAATGAAGAGATATAATGAAATACTCTTTATTAGTGATACATGTCAGGCATTTACAATGGCCGATGAGATCAAGGTTCCCAATGTTTTTAGTGTCGGTTCAAGTCTAAAGAACCAAAACTCATATGCATCTCATTCGGATATTGATGTCGGACAAAGCGTTATCGATCGTTATTCCAAAGTTATCAAAGATTTTGTTGACGATGCAGTCACACTCACATCGGATTCCAAAAGTAATTCTCTTGAAAATAAGCCAATAGATGAGACAACAATTGCAGTAATGGAACGGATCAATCTACATGATATGCTTGTTAGAATACCAATGAATCATGGTGACTTGGGGCCAAATTCTAAAGTCGGACATACAGATTATACATGTTCACGAAGGATGAATAAGGTACCACTGAGTGATTTCTTTGCGGCACCACAAACTGCAAGAAAAAGCCTAACGGACAAGCAAGCAAGTATAAAATCATCTCTTTGGATGAGTGAATTGCCTTCAGTAGATGTTAATGACGATTCAAAGCAATCACCCGCCAGTTCTGAGCAAGAATGCAAAGTAGATGGGGAAACAAAAAGACAAAAGACAAATGAACAGCAGAAAGACAAGTCAAAGAGACAAGGCATGTCTCCTTCTGACCCTTTATTCCTATTCCTTGTAGCGTGCTTTCTTTTATGTATACACTTATCATCGCGTGTTATATAATAAACTTGGCTATAGGCATTGTATACTTGATCAACTGTGATGACCATTACCTATCTACAACACTAAGATTAGATGAACTCTTGCTCACATATAGAATTCCAACTACTCTCTATACAGTGTTCTTCTTTACAATACCGAGCTTGCATATCACATATATCTTGTCAAAGCTCTTTCCATGACACAAATGTCTACTATCACTCTACTCCAACGCATGACGGTTCTCTGCTTCTGCTGTCCAAGCTCGCTGTTCTGCAACTGGGTCAGCTTGATAAGCTTCCTCATCTTCATTCCGATAGCCCATCTCCAAAATGGCACTCTCATCCTTTACATCCTGTGCAGCCTTCTTATCTAAACACTTTAATAGTCCAAGTAAACCAGCAAAGATGAAGCAGTGTAACATTAACCAAAAGTCAGTATAGGCAACTAATACACTCCACTGGCCATACCATCCGTATGTACTGTCCTCGAAGAAACGATTATCAGTCTCAATTGTACCCTGGACTGTAGTCAATAGATTCATTAGAAGGAATTGTCCCATGATTAGTAGAGCAGCGATAATTCCTCCACGCTCTTTGCCCTTGTACATGGCTGTGAAACCATAGATGGATAGGCCAATAAACATGAGTAAAGTACATGTGTATACGAAGATCATGCTCCCGTTATTTTCACTCAACCCCATCTCCTAATGATAGATTATAAAAGATATGTATGAGATGTATATGTGAACGAGAACCCGCCCTTCCATTGCACTTCACAACCTTTGTATCATATCATGTCCACACATTGCAACTTACCTCACGTTGACGCTCATCATCTTCCATCTGTCCACCAAAGAAGAAGAACCAGTTGGGCAAATATTGCCTCATCTGCTGCTGTTCATTGTCCTGTTCACCATTATTACCATACTGTTGTTGATACCTTCCCATGGAGATACGGCACTTGAAATCATACCATTTACATAAACTACCATACATGTTATAGTTACCATTCTGTTGTTCTTCATATTGACGTTGTTGTTGTTCATACTGATTGTATTTGCCAGCATAATTGTAGTAATCGTTACGCTCTGCAACCCACTTGCTCACGGGGATAATAATGGCAAGCACACCCGATAATACCCAACCGAAGAGTAAGTATCCAGACGTTGGACTTGAATGGAACGCCTCGCGTAACTCCTGAGGACGAGGGACATGCATATTTCGTGGATTTGGAATGTTGAAGCCCATTTTGTTGTTGTTTGGTTTTCTTCTTTGTTGTTGAGGAGGACGACGACTAAGTTTATGCTGATCAGATGAATATAATTTTGGATTGATTGATAACCTTGGTATTTGTATATCAAGTGACATACCCCAACGAAGTGAATTATGAGAGCAACAACATGCCGATAGACAAGCGTTGAATTGGATGGACGGTTGAAGGATTTTCTCGTGGTATCCTTTGCTGTCCGAGGTATCCTGCCAAAACCAAATTTTGGTTTGGTTAATTTGGTGGCCATTGCAAAAGGTGAGAAGAGTTGGCAAAAGAGGGATAAGTAGTGAAAGGAAGCTCATTGGATTGGTAAGAGACCTCTCTATTAGTGTATTGTTTTAGAGGGGTATAGCGGCATCGATAAATATAGGCTATGAATGGCAAAGATAATATGGGGGCGGTTGTGTTATTGTGTTGGTGCACCAAAATTTTAGAGATTTGTTAGGACATTGGTTTATTGTGTTTGTTACTTTGCAGGCCACCAAAGAGAGGCGCATGTCTGTTATTTTTTCGTCTTCTATCTATACAAACTCACACGTCATTCCTTTTATATCACATACACAAACACAATACTAAACACATAACAAAAACCCAATATACCTAATATATACACACAAATTTACAGCAATTAATTTAATACAAAAACAAAATAACAATATAAATATGTCAACAAGAGCAGATGAAGAATACGATTACCTTTTCAAGGTGGTACTAATTGGTGATTCGGGTGTTGGTAAATCAAACTTGTTATCACGATTTACACGCAATGAATTTAACCTTGAGAGTAAATCTACAATTGGTGTAGAGTTTGCAACCAAGAGTATCCAAACTGAAGGTAAAACTATTAAGGCACAGATTTGGGATACTGCCGGACAGGAACGTTATCGTGCTATTACCTCGGCTTATTACAGGTGAGTGTTAGATAGAGATTGGGTTGTTATATTATGTAACTTTTATATGTTCACCTTACTCATTATTCATTTGGTATTATTGTGATAACATTGCAGGGGTGCAGTTGGAGCATTATTGGTTTATGATATCTCCAAACACGGTACATTTGAAAATGTAGAGCGTTGGTTAAAGGAATTACGTGATCATGCCGAGGCAAATATTGTTGTTATGCTTGTTGGTAATAAATCTGATCTTAGACATTTGCGTGCGGTAGAAACAGATGAGGCAATGGCATTTAGTGAACAACACAACCTTGCATTCATTGAAACTTCAGCTCTTGATGCATCAGGTGTAGACACCGCGTTTCAGAGGATTTTAACAGAAATTTACCGTCTTATGTCTCGTCGTAACATGGCAGCAGAAGAAGGAGGAAATCAACCACAATTATCTTCAGGACAGACTATCAGTTTGAACAGTGACAACAAACCAAAGAGGAACTGCTGTCAGGGATAATTTTTTTGTGTATACAAGCAAAATTCGGTTACATTTATTAAGTTTGGGGTAGTAGAGGGGATTGTGTAAATGTATTTGGATCAGACAGGATAAGAGATAAATACGTCAATCTTATTATGAGGGCTTTAGCTAGGCATTGGACTAGATCTAACTCTCTACCTTCTTATCTCCAAAGTCGATTCCACCTCGCTTGATGATCTCAATTGAATAGCCATCAGGGTCTAGTGCAAAAGCCAATCCCTTCATGCCGCCAGCATCAGGCTCTTTTCGGAAACCATAACCCATTTCTCTAATACTATCACAGGCTTTGTAAACATCATCAACTAAGAAGCCGATATGCCCGAAGCCCGTGCGTCCTTCTTCGTTTCCGTTGTAGTGCTTGTAATCATCGTCTTTCTCAGTTCCATGATTATGTGTTAGCTCCAATATAGGCCCAAACATGTTACCCAACTTTGCCTTTGCCTCGACATCTGATAACGAAGAGTAATCAATACTTGTATCAACATTGGATGATGAAGCTAAGAAGAAGTTACTAAAGTCACCGTAGTTCTTCTGACGTACTACAGTCATACCAAAGGCCTCATAAAATGGAATAGATTTACTTGGATCTTTAATCCGTAACATTGTTTGGCTAAAGTTGAAGTAGTGTGGAATCTTACCAGGATCATTTCTCTTTACAATCTCAACCCAGTACCCATCCATATCGTATAAAAAGGCCAAGCCTTTCATACGGCCCTCGTCTATATCCATAAATCATGTATAAGTATAAGATGATATTGAATCAATAACAGTCATTTACAAAAGATTCTCACCAGGCTTCTTTTTGAACATAACACCCTGCTTCTCTAACTTTTCAGACGCCGCATATACATCATCTGTATTAAAAGCAATATGACCAAAACCATCCTTCTCCTGATTCCCTGGGTGATACTTCTGAGATTGATCGTTCTCTGTTCCACTGATTCTTGCAATAATGAGTATGTATACAAATGTTACAAAATATATGCACTAGATATACTCACTAATTCCATGTGAGCTCAAGCGCAGTACCTTCGATATTCCACATATAATCATGCGCCTCTTTAGTACCAGGAGTGAGTTTATATGTCTCTCCTTCAGGTAGTGTTGTAAGGAACCAAAGTTTGAAGTTCCACTGAGGAAAATCCTGTTCTCATGAAATAATATACATGTATAAGATGATATTGGATCAATAGCAATCATTTCTAAAGAAAGATTCTTACCAGTGTATCGATGACTGTCATCCCCATAATATCAGTATAAAAAGGAATCGATTTTTTTGGGTGGTCTTTGATTCGCAGCATAGTCTGTTGCCATGTTGGCCTTCCAACGACCTTTGCAAATGTTGATGCCATCGTATCTTAACAGCGGTGGAGACAGGATAGAGAGATGGAGCGATAGTAGCAGTAGCAAATAGCCAATTGCAAATAGCAAATAGAGAACCAATAGACAACAAGTAGAGAAATGGAGGAGAAGATTCTAGCGATCAAACGGAAACAAATCCTACTAACCTGCAACTGCCGCGGCCTGCCTCACTCTATCCTTCATCTACTATGATAGAGATGCTCTGCTTACTTTAGATAGCACGTCATTCATTCAGTTGATAATATATATTATGTTAAATTACCTTATCTTACATTTCATTACTACAGTCAAAGGATACGCTTGCCGGTACCCTTTGTTGAAAACATTTTTACATTGAAACACAGTAACAAAGGCACTATGGTCGCGGCTGTGTGATATCTTCTGGACATATCTTATGATCATGTATGAAGGCTTTGATTTGGTCGTGAAAGAACTGAGCCCACTTCATCATCTCTCCCTCCTGTCCACAAAAATAAACAAGGAACCACAACCATCGCTCAAGTCCACCAATCTTGTACTCCTTCCAGCACTCATCCCAGCTAAAGTCGGATACTCCCAAGCTAATAAGCTTTTGATAGTAGTTCTTAATCAGTCGTTCTTCACATTCTCTTCGTACCGCTGAATCCATGTTGGATAGAATGTACTGTCAAAGGTCTTGTGGTCCACTACCAAGTCCACACATTTCCCAATCAAGTAGTCGGATTTCACAACTATTCTCATTTGTATCACTACTAGTTGATATCATTACATTCCCAGGCCAGAAATCCCCGTGGACTAGTGTGAAGTTTGAGTTCGAATTCAATCTTTCTTGTTGTGATTTCCAAGAGATACCTTCCATTGCCTTATCAACAAGTTGTCGCACGAGAGGATCCCATTGAATGCCATTGCCATGTTCTTCTTCAGCATTGTTATATTTCTCCCATATACATTGTATCATACCTTGTGAAGCTCTGAAACTCTTTTCATCTCTTCTATTGATCCAGGGCGAGCATCGTAGATAATTGAATTCATCTTCAAGTAAAGATGTGTCTCTCCAGAACTTGGCATGAACATGTGCAATAGCTTGGAACGTTTGATTAGCAACTTCATATGCCAAATGGGGCATTATTCTGAGGATACGCCTTCTTCACTATACTTTCTAAATCTCGTTTCCAGTTGTTGGGATTGCCTTTTCCAAACAGAACCCCCGAATCAATATAGTTGAAAGATAGATCTTCCATAAAGACAACTTTTGATCCACTCTCCATATCTCCATAAGAGTAGTAGATTTTAGGAATACATGACGTTGATGTAGATGATAATTGTATCTTTGATGCCAACTTGTTGTAGAATATAGCCTCCCGTGCAAGCCCTAGTTGTCGACTACTCGTTAATCCAGATTGTGGTACTTGTTTTGCAACTAATGTCATCACAGATCTTCTTTATCATCTTGTTGACAAGTGAGTTGCAATAGTAGCGTTGCTCCATTTCTTACTACATCACCCTTCCGAGTATCATTGCTTATATCTTTCACTACACACTCCGATACATGTCCATCGAGACTGTGTATATGTATATTATCATTAATCCATGATGGATCAATTTTGTTGTCTGATATCCACACTGGCATAGATTTTCCCATCATATAATATATTATTATGTTGTCGGCTGTCAATGTGTTATGTGTTGTAAGTTGATCTTATGATACTTGTATTGTCTGTATTCGACACGGTATGCAATATTATACCCCCTAAAACTATAACCTAACACATCCTTTACATTCATATGAACGATAAGAGAGGTGCACGGCTTCTACAGAGCATGCTCGGCAACATTGAGATCTTTTGACGGTTTAGATTTTTATCCCGGATGGCAAAAATTATATGGCAAATAGCAAACCACAAGAAAATTATTTGTAGTAGTGTTAGTAGGAGTGCTGGTTAGTTGACGGCCTTATATCATTATTAGGAGATCATTACTGTTGTCAACAATTCTATAAGTATAGTAAAATTTAGCTTCGACTGGCGCGGTGTTAGAACTGAATTAGACATACATTAAAGAAAAACTGTCTTCATTCTTTACATACATTCATCTGGATTAGACTACTATTGAAAATCATCCATTCATTTATTATTACCGTCCTCATTAGAAATATCATACATCATTCAAGCATACTAATTAAAGAAACACTCAAACAAAAATGCCTGAAGCAAATGGTATGATCCTTGGAAAGGATGAGGAAAATGATGCAGAGGTAAGACGAGAAGATCAAGATAAAATTAATGAATTTGGAAGATTAAATGCTAGATTGCATGAGGTTAAAAGTGAGGCTGCTAAACTGAAGGTGAGTATTATTGTGTACGCTATAGTTATATTATGTTATGAAATATAAGAAGGTATATATGTGTGAGCTGTTATTATGTTATATGATTCTAATGAATACATTCACATATCATCAACTACATCTCGATGCCATTTATTCATATCATGCCACACTGTGCCGATTACATAACAATTATAGAAACTTCTGGAGAAGATAGACGATGCATCTACAGAATTGATGATGGGTGATGGAGATAAAGTAATGCTACGACTAGGGGAGGCAATGTTTGAGGCAACTGAAGATGAGGCTACTGAATTTTGTGAAGGAGAAGTGGAACGTCATCAGGAGACTGTTGATAAGTTGCTTGAGGAGGAAGCAGCGATTCTTGAAGAACAAGCAGTATTGAAGAAGCATTTGTATGGTAGATTCGGCAAGTCGATAAACTTGGAGGATAGCTAGATGTTTTATATGCTGCTTATGGGAGGGAAGATATTGCATTGGAAGAGGAGGATTATGTTTGATTCTCATGAACTTCGTTATGTCAATATATGAACATAGCTTTGCAGATGATACGGGAAAGCAGAATACAGGCATAACAATAAGTACAAACACATGAAGACTTTGCAATACTACTAAAAACTCTTTACTATTTTACAATGTATTGTCGCATCTCTCCCTTTCCTCTTCATCAAGGTACAATCTTGACTTGTTGGATAAGAAACTAGCAATATGGAGGTTGGGCAAGCCCATACACAAACCATCTACCCCTCTCCTCCCTTATCATCCTTGCGTGTTTTTATTAAAGTCTCATTGTACCATGCATAAAACTCATCAAAACAAATAAAACCAGATGAATCTGTATCAATTTTGACAAAGCCAGCATCCAATTCGGATTGTGGTAAGTCGGCACCAAGTCCGCTGAGCAAACTTGACATTTCTTGCTTATCTATAAGATTGCTTCCATCTCTATCAACTTGCTGAAATAGATTCTTCACTTCTGCATGTCTAAATGCTTCCAGTTCTTCTTCATCTAAATCACTATCATCATCATTCTCTAGTGCTTCTCCACCTTGCTGTTGTAAAAAGGTGGATGATACTAATGCAGATAGTGCCTTCCTACTACCACTCGATACGGCCTGGAAGTCATTTTCCATCACCTTTTCAACGAATTCACCATAGTCTACTTCTCCTGAACCCGACTCGTCATACCTAGCAAACAAGGCAAGCTGTTGCAAGTCAGTGAATGCAAATCCCATCATTTCCATTGCTCGTTGAAATTCATCAAAGTCTATGCCACCAGAACCATCTCGATCAAAGTACTTGAATGTCTTGCGAAGTTGAAACGGACCAGTCTTTGTCCTCTGTTGTAACTTATCACGCATCATTTGTTCCATTTCTTGTATCTTCTTAGGCCCAACGACACTATTGGCCTCTTGATAATCTTGCATTCTTTGTTTCTTCGACTTTTGTGGACAATCACTGATTGTCATCTTATCGGCAATCTCATCGGGGAGTTGATACATAACTTGTGACATAGATTTCTTGAAGCTAACTCTGTCATCTCCAAATTGAACATTGGAATAATTCCCAAGTCCATGTTGATATTGTATTGGTTTATCACTCTCTGCGAGTGCCTTGTAGTAATCATTTCTGTGTTTATGTTAGTTGTTATTGTCAGTGAAAAGGAGATAGGAAGAAGGTAAGGGGAAGATAAGGTGAGCATATGATATGTTCAGAAAACTGACAACACACATCTCCCAGAATTGCAACTAACAGCAGTGAACGCTCGTAACAAATCTCTAAACTCCACAAGAACAACTTACATTGTTGGGTGATCCTGTTGTCTCTTTGCAACATCCATTTCTGGTGAGGAAAGGAACGAATCATTTGGTTGAGAATGATTTCCGCCTGGTGAAGCAACACCCATGTTTCTATAATTCGATTTATCACTCAAATGTGCTGTGCTTTTTATACCTCTATTAGTTCAGTAGTGACGATGCAAGACAATGGAGTCGAGAACGAGATCAGTAGCGAGAGAAACGCAACAAAGCACAAAAGCTCAAAAAGCAGAATCTCAACCAACGATATTTTTTTGAATTTTCGACCTCTTTCCCATATTTCTTCTCTCTCTTGTTGCCGGGCATAAAGTCCATTAAGGAGTGATATGCGGGAGGAATAGCTTTATCACCCTGGTGGGTTTTAACCCTGTTTTTGTTGTTGTTGATAATGTATTCATCATTTATACTGCTGCCGTCGAGCAGTTCCGCTTCTGCTTCTTCTTCTTCGTTCTCGTACCGAGATTTTGTTTAAGCTGTGCTGATTTACACTTCTTTTCAAGAGCGATCTTACGATCCCGTGTTTCACTAACCGTATGTCCTAGTAGTGGCGGGATGTACGTTACAGAGTATTCAGCACACCTATTTGCAAGCGATTCTTCGGCCTTCTTGAAACTGATTGGAGGCATACCAAAGCTTAAAAAGAAATCATTCTCCCATTTCAACCCCTCCGCTTTGTCTTTTGGAGTATAGAATACTGGTGTTAGTGGGTAATATTGAGAGAGTGAACCAACTCTAGTAACCCAACCCCGAGTACTTGTATCATTACTATCTTGTGGCCAGAAAAAGATAAGCCTGATATCTCCGCTCCTACAACTTCTCCATCAAGTAGCATCACCATCACTTCTTAATGTGCACTATACTTTGCTACCGCCCTATCTCGCAAGTATACAGTCTGCTCTAGATACCTCCTACAACTTTCTCCACCCGGTAGCATCACTTATGATCAATTGATACTTTCGTTGATGTTCACGTATAACAAGAGGCATTGACTTGTCGTGTATTTTTTTAAAGCCAAGTCCCTGCATAATCTCAATTAACTTGTCTTTTGAGTAGATTGGCTGACCATCAGTATCTACATATCCACCAAGCCACTTGCTCCTCGGAGTATACTCTTCAAACCAACTAAATGGTGTCACAATAACAACTACACCGCCTTTATTCACAATCTTTGGCAATGCATTGAGTGTAGCTTGAGGATCAGGTAGTCTACACAACAGATTGGAAATAATCACACCATCAAATGCACCCATATTATACGCATACTCGTTTAACTCACATGCATTACCCTGAAAGAAGTTTACCTTCTTCATTATCGATGCATCAATATTAGTTTCAACTATTGCTTTTTCTGATATGTCACCCTCGATTGGGACTTGAAATGGCACTTGTTCACCTGATTGTATCCGCTTTGCAGTTGCAATGAAATTCTCACTGTAATCAAATGCCTCCACATGATCAAAATACGTTGCTAATCGAAACGCCGAGCCTCCAACACTACAACCAACATCGAGAGCTCGATTATTTGTCTTCACAGGTTGTAGAGATTGAAGTAGCTCTGTCACACGTTGAGGAAATCTTAATATAGGAACAACGGAGTCTATATTTTCAATGATCTGCTCTGTTATACGGGAGGGATAATGCAGTTCCAAGTACATGTTCAATGAATCATCTGTCTCATACACATTGTTTTCAGTATCTTTTGAATCTACCACCACAACTGTCTCATCACTGCAAGTGTTATCGTTACTGCAAGTACTATCACCATCAATTTCATAAGGTTGTGGCCACAGCAGTTTCTCTGGAATATCCTCTCCTGCAGCCCTCAATGCTTCTAATGCAAGTTTAGCAGCATCACTTGGTGGTGGAGTACGAAGTTGAACCAAATGTCTTGTTTCACTTCCCTCTGTTCCATATACATCGGCATGCATTTCTTTCACTATGTTTGCCAACCGATCATGTCGTTCATGACTTAGTATATCCAACATTTTAGCATAAGCAGTTCTTCGATAGGCATATGCATCACCCTTTTGCCAATTAAATAGAGTTGACGGTGTTTCGGCAGCTCCTTGTACTTGTTCTAACCAATCAGCCAATGTCAACTCTACAAAGTCTAACCATTCACTTTTGTTCTTTAACTTGATATCAAACCTTCCCAATTCAGGCCGAGATTGGAATGTAAATTGTTTGCTTTGTGTACTGTTAACATCTCTAATATTCCAATTGAATACTGTTTCATCAACAGTACTACGATCCACCATACAAAATATCCAACATAGTCTTTCTGCCTTCTTACCAATCATACCTCTGATTGCATCTCGTTCCGATAGTGGTAAAGCAAAACCTTGGAATCCTTCAGTGCCATAGATTGAATGAAACAGTCCTGCATCGTATAAATGCTTTGGGGCATCCCAATATCTCAATACAGCTTGCACACCTTTTAGATGAGCATCAAATGCTTCTGAGCCGGTATGCTCTAAAACTGCTGGTACTGATTTCGAAATATAACTGTGTAATGTATCATCTTCTTCTTGCCATTGCTTTGCTTGTTGTAGTGATGTATTGGAGTTTGGAGATTTCCATTTACTAACTGCATGAGTTGATGATGCATATGTATAATATTGCGTGGTATTAATTATGATAATGAGAGTTGATACCAGTAATAGCATATTGTTGTTGAGGTTTATCCTTCCAGTCTTCATATTTGTGTGTTTTGTTGTAAATTGCAACCTGTTAGATTGTAGATTTAATTAGTTCGTCTCTTCAATGTCTTTCACCAACAAACCGATGTAGCAACCAAATTAATTTGTGTACATTTCTACTTTGAGATTTCTACTAAAAGTTGATATGGTAGCTTTGGGATGATTTGTATTCCCTGCGATAAATATGTCAGCGTCGACACTAGGTGTAACAATTCTTCAATACAACAACACACATATCTATCTATTATCACAACATATATCGTATCATCACACCTATCACCTATATCTATCTACCTCTATCTACCTATGTAACTTAGTTGTTTAATTCAGGTGTAAAGGTTGTATCCTTTTAGGTAACAAAGAACCGACCTTAACATAAACAACTAAACAACATCAAAGTACAAAAGATCATTATTATCAATTATAGTATGTCATTAGCATCAATACTACGTTCAAGACTGTCTTCTTCGGTTGCACCCCTAGTATGCTGTCCAACGCGATCCAGATCGATTTCAGGGATTTATAATTTCAATACATCAATAATACCTTCTTTGATGAGTGGTGGTAGTAATAATATTTCTAGTAGTAGATCAGTATGGTCAGAAGTTATTAGACAGGTACCATCCGATGATCCGAATAAGGCTGGACAGTTGACGTTTGAGGATCCAGACTTGGCGGATTCACGAATGTTGCGAGCAGTACGAGCTGAAGGTAAGCTTTTGTTTATTGCAGTGAACAATATACATAATTTTATATTAGATATGTGTTCTCTCACCTCCTATCATAATAAATATATATATTGCTTACAATTGTCAACTGTATCATCAATTAATTATAGCACCACTACGAAGAAGACCAAACTTTGTTCGACATGAAAAGAAATGGATGAGAAGGAAAAGGTAAGTAGAAGTTAATTGTGCACAATGGTCACAGACCACCATTTGATATGGGCATTTTGTGTTCTGATTGTGAAACCAACTGATGAATGTATACTCACGTGGCCGTGGAAGTTGACTTGTGCATATGATATGGTTTTGCAATTATACAACAAAAAATAACCCCCCTACCTCCCTCTCTTCTTGGATATGCTTGTGACCATTGTGTGGAATTAACTTCTGATTCCCAAAGACAAAAGATGGAAAGGAGATATTTAAGATTACAAGAGGGTGTTTATGAGTTGAAGGCATTTATTAAGTTTAAGCAGGATAATAAGCCAATGTACTAGATAGCTGGTTGGTTAGGTTTAGTGATTGGTTTGGTTGGGTAAGGTGGAGGGGCCGGCTATTGTTATCTATTAAAAAAAGGTATTTGATATTGGTTCGCTTGAACATTACTTATCAGACTCTATCATATGCACACAAATTGACAATCAATAAATAACTCTAAAGCTAGATAGATAGAAGACACTGCGTTACAAAATTGTTCTTTATTATCAACGATTTAAGCTTGATCATGATAAGTCTGAACAATATACACTTCCATTTGTAATAATATAATTATATCTCATCTTGAGCCACATTAACTCTAGGTGACGACCATCTTGACACAGAACCACTGGACGATCTTGAACGCCGTGGTGTTTTAGTGGATGGCGACGCACCAGCTCCTCCATTCAGATCCTTTTCGTCTTTGATCAACTTCTTATTTTTGAGGAAGGCCACTTGTCGCTCGCGTTGTTGAGCGATTCTATCTTGTAATGTAGTCTAAAAGAGAAGAACAAGACGTTGAGATTAAGAGCAAAAGCCAAACAAAATGTACACACAATCAAACATCAAACTTACCGATGCTTCCGATATAACACTTGTATTGACTTCCGACTCTGATTCATCATAATAGTCCGACTCGTTATCATCTGCAAGAGGTCCAACACCAAGAACTGAATTATCAACCGCCTTCTCAATCTTCTCTCCAAGTCTCTTTAAGAACGAGGAACCTGACCGCCCAACAGTATCTGTTCCCACTGATCGATCAGATCCGCCATGCCTCTGAGACGATGATACTGATGAATCTCCCCTCGTCATTTGCTGCCCTGGTGTGGGCGAGGATGATCGATGAGTATTCGATTTATTCTCAGCATCTAACCGAGCTCGCTGGGCTACACTCAGTCGACCACTGCTAGCCCTACTTTCACCGGCAGTGCTTTCAAGGTCTTTAGGGAGCATATTCTCAATAGTTTCCAACCGACGTTGTGTCGAAGCATTACTCAATGAAACATTGGACCCTCCACCAGTCTTGTTTACATATGCAAGGAGTATCCTTCGACGTTCAGCCAAATCATCATCTATCATTCGTTGCGTCCTATCCTCAGTCATGTCAGATACTCGGCTTGCATTATCATCCATATCATCATCTTCCAATTCAGTTTGGGAACCAGCAGCGTCTTTAAGTAGCTGGTCATTGAGCGATACAACCTTGACTTCCTCATCGGCAGATGCATTAACATTTAGCATATGCTCGCCCGAATCCAGAGTTGGCGATTTGATAAGATTATGTGTATCCTCATGCTCGTCATCAACATATTGACCATCTGAATTGGATTGGATGGGTGTTTTACTACCTGCAGCTCGAATACTTCGACTCTCTTCGACATTCTCTGGTGTTGTTGGTCCAGATAGCGATATTATAGGATCTTTAACGTCACTACCTTTATTATTTCTCGGTCCTTCGAGATCTTCCTTGTTCAAAGATGACCTCTTGTTATTTTTAAGTGATCTGCGTTGAGCCTCGCGCCGTTTCTTCAGTGATTCACTGTGATGGGGAGATTGAGGCACAGCCTTTGCTACGTCGGCAGTATCATTATTATTGTTGTTGGTAGTGTCCGGCGGAGAAACTTCCTCCCCAGGGCTCGATGATTCAGATTGATAATATGCCGTAGATGGATCTCTATCATCTAAGGACGTCTCAACATCATTCTCAATTTGATCAAGACTCTTGACATCAGTATGTACTGGAGTGTTACTCTCCTCTCGATTTAAGTTTGGCATAGGCATGGGGCTTACATCACTTACATTCCTGCTCTTGGACTCTGGTGGTAGTAGAGGACGATGTTTTATCGGTGTATGACTAGACTTTGCATCATTCTGCATCCTCTCCATTTTTCGGTAATTACTTCCAATACTAATACCGCTCAAGCTAATGGCATCCTTGGAATCACTTGGAGCAATTTCATCCTGCCCTACAATCTTGCCAATTAAACTGGCACCTCCAGTCTGTGACATCATTTCCATCATATTTTGCTGTACGCCTACTTGCTTCTCAAGACGAGCAATGTATCGTTCCAATGTGTTGTTCTTATCCTTTATACTTTGATATGAGCTCTTAATCTTTCCATATTCGTGTGCCACTGAGGTATTTTCGCCACCAATGTCATCAATCTTTTTGCGCAACTCAATGACTTCCCTCTTCAATATCTTCTTATGTTGACCCAATTCGGATATCTTTGTTTTGGTAGCATTTTGGTACATGCCAAACTCCATCCGTTGTGCTTCCAATTGTTTAGTTAGTTCATCAACTTGTTGTCGTGACGCATCTGCTTCTGACTTGAGATCCGATACAATTCTAGTATGCTGTTGCTCGGCATCGGCTAGTTGGGCATTTCGTCCTTCAATGGTTTCTTTCAGTGCTTCCAATTGTGATTGGTCTTCTTTAACAGACGAGCTGAGGTCCATTTCAACCTTTTGTAGCTGCGATCTTAAGTCACTAAATGATCCAATGATTGCAGCGGTATAGTCAACAAGCGTTTGTACAGGTGGAACCACATTAGATGTTGCCACAGCCGATGGAGATGATAGTGCAGCTTCCAATTCACGAAGAAAGGCAGTACGATTTGTTTCCAACTTATCAAAATGTTGATTAAGAACTGAATCAAGCACGGCAGCCTTTTCTTCCTTTGCAGTGTTCTTCTTTTTCTTCTTCTCAAACTCCAAACCTCCCATGCCAGCTATGGAATCATCACCCGTTGAACCCTCAGCGTCCCAACATCTTCTCTCTAACATTTCTCGAACAGCACTAACAACCTTCCGTCTTCCCTCCTCACTAGCGCTGCGTACACTGTATGCCTCCCTTTCCATAGCATCAGCCTTACCCTCGGCAGCATCAATCATTTGCGAACAATTGGCAAGTTGAAGAGGGAAGCTTTCACATACTTGTCGATATGCCTCAGTCTCATCCTTGAGTGATTGGTGTCTATCAGATAATAAAGCCTTAGTCCATGACTCTGCATCTTCAATCGATGGACTTTGGAAGTAGAATGATCGTAAGTCAGGGTTGGTTACTGAATCACCTGCTAATTCCAATACAGTTGGGTTGAGTTTACTCCGATTCACAGCTGAGTAACATTCTAAATCAATAATACCCACGGGTTGTAAATTAGATGACATGAATTGATAGCTTTTATTAGCTGCATCGCCACCACTACCACCATCAGCCGCTCCCGATATAGCAGTGGGTGTCATGGGATTATTAACATGCTGCTCAGGATCCCAAGCCACCATATCCTCACCACCAGGTAATGCTTGTTCTCCTCCTCCACCTCCACCACCACCCATAATATTAGGTAAACTTGAATATAAACTCATCCTACTGGGCACACCTCCCTCACCCTCATCATATCCATCCTTCACAGCATTATTTAATGCCTCTTGATCTAAGTTAGTAAATATTGCAATATTCGTATTAATACCACCCCCACTCCATACCTCATGTGTTTGTATATCATTATCACTATCATCTTTATCTGTTGTTTTTGTAGGTGCCGGACTTGCCTCAAAGTAATATAAAAACGTATGCGGCACGACACAACACCATCGTTTTTGCCATACATGTTGTTCATTCCTTTTAACTAACCAACCACATTTAGTACCGAGCATACTCATTACTTCTGGTGTACGTGGTGGTGCAGATTTTATTGTACATGTTGTATTTAAGTTTGATAACCAAGAGTGTGATTTAATACCCGCCGGAGCACGTGATAATAGTGACCGCTTTGTATCCTCGGAATATTGATGTATTTGGGCCGTAATGCCTTGCTTTGCTGCCGACATTGAATGGGTTATATTGTTGTTGGGTATGTATGTAAAATTGTATTATTTTGTTTGCTTGTGAAACTATATATGCAGTGCCACTCAATTACTATTATAAAATACCTCCGAGATACGTATACATATACACATTCAAGCTAACGATATTAAACCTTTATTACCACAATCTACGGCGTCAACCAATGCAATGATGTAGGTAAGGTTGTCGGTTGCAAAGTTGGTAATAATTATTTTTGTAAAATGGTAAATGGGTAACCACCATCCCAAAATAGAGTTTTCTAAGTAAAACATGAAAACTGATTACAAATCATTATGTACATAATTCACATCAAAGGAGTCAGCAATAGGTAGGCAGGGGCAATAGGTAGTGGTAGAATAGAAGGTGCCGAGGAGGCAATCAACGCTACCAACATCACAAATTACGCAGTAAAATATATAGAAAAGGCTTAGTGCAATTATTGAATTGTTTAGTATCTCACAAACAGTTAATTATCTATAAAAGGTTACTATATATTTTTTTTCCACAGTATGTCGGCGGTATCACAATCAAGTAGAGAACTTGTTCACTTATACAGAAGATTACTTCGATCATGTGCAACATACCCATCAAAGAATAGATGGGGTATATATAAAGCAATACAAGAGGAATTTCGTATAAATAAAACAATGGATCCAAATGATGCAAAGACAAAGCAACAAATAGAAGTGGCATATAAAGGATTAGGACAACTTCAAATGTATGATACAATGAAGTTAAGTAAGGGTAATCCAGAAAGTCCTAATTGGGAAGTTACGTTAGAGCAGAATCCGATGCCTAAACCGCCTACTTCAGGTTCTGGCGGTGCTGTACCAGTGAGATAGTAAATATATGATTGGAAGTAAGTAGTTGATGAATGTATAATGTATAGTGAGTCTGATGATCGAAGATACAATGAAGATTGTTTATCAATGTGCGCTAAAAACTTTCTCCAATAGATATATTTTATTAGAGAAGGGTATATCAACTTAAGAATCAGATATGTATGTTACAGATCACATATGAATTACTTTACACAGAATCAAAACCATTCATCTTCCTTACTAATGCGAGTGTTGACAGCATAGTATCCTTGATATGTTTTTGTTATTCTCATATCATCATCCAGATAGAGAATGTCAAATTTGCCAAATGGAGCGGTTAATATTCCTTTGAGTTCGATCGGGTTGCTCTCGAAAAATGCAGAAGGGCCATTTAGTACTGAATTCATCAACCCACTGCTGCTGCTGATCTCTTCTGATGATCCTCTTCCATTTATTTCCAATCCAACGATACTTAAATCAACTGTCTTATCACTGTTTGCAACTCCTTCACAGCATACCTTTTGCAAAACTCTACTCGATTCACTTCCGCTAAATGGCAAATTTGCAGCCCAATCTGGGCGCTGCCATTCAATCACATTCTTTATAGATGGAGGATTACATTCTTGGCCAATTCTCCCAAGTTTTGCTGTAGCAAATGGACCGTTGTTATCCAATGACGTGATATCTGGTGCATCTGTGTATATCAACGTCCACTTTCCCGCTATTGTTGAAGTGGTATCCTTATCTTCTCCATCTTTGTAGTATGCAGCAGCTGGTTCAGATGTTGAAGAATACTTTGATAGGTTATCAATAATTGTTTTTGCTTTGTCCCGTTCGCTTCTAGAAGCAGAGAACTATAAGATTGGTTAGCATAATGTGATATGATATGATAGAAATAAAAAGGATACGTTGGGGTATCTTGCATTTGATACTTACTCCTCGATTTGTCGATGCAGCCAGTGCAACAAGATCATCTTTCAATTGGTCAGCCATAGAGTCTATATTTGTCTCGGTCTGATCAGTAGCAGATGATGATAATGATATCCTACTCCTTATGGTCATTGTTGTATGAATTTGAAAGGATTGTACTTGTACACTGAAAACAGAGACTAATAAAGCCACATAAGCAAACACCGACATATTGCAAACAATCATCTTACTGTGTAATTATGAAGCTATGTAAGCGTTGATCTCTATCGTTGTCCTTCGTCAGCATAACATTATGCAGTGGTTGGCACCACTGATGTTTCTCGGACTTCCTTGTAGGATACCTAGAGTGAGTTGGTAAGTAGATTTGTGGCAGTATTGGTAGAATGGAAATTTTACTAGGAAACCATTTCCCTTTCCACCACGACATACATCTAGTCCGAGCAAGGACTTGTACTAGATGTGTTGTCGTCCGCGGTGGGGTGTGGGTGGGTGGGCTTATTAAACTATAACTATTGGCTAGCGCAGGCTAGAGCATGATAACAATTTAATGAGCTCGATGGCCTCTGTTCACTTCTCGTATCTTTTGTGGGGAGGTATCCCTTTTGCGTCAGTCCTTGTAACTTGTTGGCACGAATCAGGGTATCTAAACAGCTATATTAATTAACGTTCGATGTTTAGAGTCTTGTTAAGATACCATCGGATGGAAGTCTTTAACTTCCCTCCACTTGGTCGACTAGCTAGACGACGATATGTTAAACCTAAGTATCACTTTTATGTCAATATGATGA